>Ga0233439_10000028_pt1 | contig 221739 bp, 207 predicted proteins | sample SI_123_September_6_FD_182713 | JGI IMG/M metagenome (GOLD analysis project Ga0233439, IMG submission 182713) | Seawater microbial communities from Saanich Inlet, British Columbia, Canada - SI_123_September2016_100_MG | ecosystem: Environmental > Aquatic > Marine > Inlet | place: Canada...
GTCAATTAGAAGGTTCTTTTAACTCCATAATTTCCATCACGGTTGCCATGTTCATTCAAAAGAAATATGATTAGCGATTGCTCCTGTTCGAGACACATAGCATCTACCATTAAGCCTAGCACCCTCTTCTATATTTATGACAGGAGAATGTACATCGCCTGTGATCGAGCCTTTAGAATGTACTTCTAGTTTTTGCAAGGCCATCGCATTACCGTTTATCCTGCCTTTGCAAACGATAAAGCCAGCTATAATGTTCCCTTCAACAACTCCAGTTTCACTGACAATCAGGATATCACTGTTTATCTGGCCTTCAAAATTTTGATCAACATGTAAAGTTCCCGTGACTGTCAAATCACCCTTGAATGTAGCTCCCTTACCCAGAAAGCTTCCTACAAGTTGCTTTTTAATTAAAAACATTTACCTTCTCTTTTTTTAAGATTTTTTTTGAGATAGAGGATTCTAAGAATCCTAGCCTAGTTAAGTGAAGCCAAAGTAAGCAAAAAAGATTTTCTTTATTGCAAATGAAGCCGCATCTCTAAAATCAGCACTGGATTTTATAAGACTCAATAAATAAAAGGGGACGTTAAAAAAAGGTGCGTTTGTGAATTCAATTAAAAAAGCTAGCTATTCCAACTCAAAACTACTGTCTTCCTCACATCCATAGCGGATAGAAGCAAGAAAAGAGCCAAAGAGAAGATCAATATAAACAACCTAATTAAGGCAAGAAGATTTATTGAAATGGCAAAAGTGGGTAGCAAAATGCACGAAAAATCGTCTGGCTGAGTAAAAATCCGTGAATTTATGACGATCCGCATTATCCCGACCCAAGCATACCTATTGTTATGTTTTGCATATGGACATATTCAGGCTATATGGCGTGATTCTTGCTTTCTCATTTTATTATTTAGGGTACCGCTTCCTTTGTGGTGCTATTTAATTTTCACTTTGCTATGAATGAGTTGTCATATCGTAATAATATTTCAGGGATACGAATTTTAATATCATGGTGAGAAAATATAAAGGCCTCGAAAAAGCAGCAATTCTATTAATGAACCCTGGGGGAGGAAACGGCGGCATTGGTTTTAGCTAAAATGAATGAACGCGAAATCCAGACCTTGGGGAATTATATGTCTGCCCTCGGAGATGTTGATGAAGAGGTCATGGATTCCGTAAAAAAAGAATTTTATGAATTGATAGAAATGGGCGGTGGCGGTTTGGGTGTTGGCGGCGTTGATTTTCTCAAAACCGCATTGTTGCAAACTATGGACCCTGCCAAGGTAACCGAAATTTTGAACAATATTACAACTCCCGGTGAAGAAATGGGCGGTGGCTTGGAGACCATTCGTTCGCTAGAGCCGAAAGTTATTTCTTCATTTCTTATTAGCGAACATCCGCAAACAGCGGCAATTATTTTGGCACATCTTGATCCATCTGTGGCAAGTTTGACCATCCGTGAGCTTCCGGAAGATCAACGGGTCGAGACCGTTCATTGGCTCGCGACTCTTGAAAGAGTGGGCCCCTCAGTTATTCGCGCTCTTGATGAATTACTACAGGCGGAGTTTGTGGCTTCCGGTTCTGTTTCTGGTAATAAACTAGGGGGGATAGAGGTTGCTGCGGCTGTTATGGGTTCACTGGATCGTACGACTGAAACAACTATCCTTACTTCCATGGATGAAATGGACCCCGACTTGGCACAAGAAATCCGCAACCTGCGATTTACCTTTGAAGATTTACTTAAGATTGATGATAATGGAATTCAGATGATTATGAAGGAAATCAATCAGGAAGATCTTTTGGTTGCCCTGAAAACCGCTACTGATGATCTTAAGGAAAAATTGTTCAGCAACATGTCTGAACGTGCAGGGTTGATGCTCAAAGAGGACCTGGAATCTTTAGGGCCGACAAAAATTAGTTACGTAGAAAAAGCTCAGAAAAAAATTATTGCACTTTATAAGAAACTGGAAGAAGACGGTAAGTTTATTATAGGTGGCAGTGACGATATGGTTTGACCCGAGAGGCTTGAAAACTATATCTGCGATCCAGTTTCTTCAGCAAACGAGATCAATGGACAATTTTTTTCAAAGTTTGCATAAATTTCCGAATGCGTATCCTAAAGCGAAAATCCTAAATCTCATTTGATGGTGGCAATTTGGTGACACTGTGATGACACCAAATTGCCGTTGCGGGGATGTGTGAAAGGTGATGCTCCGCAACTAATTGCCTTTATTGTGTACAAGCATTGATACGCCCCTGATTTTCTAGATACCTTGCAGTTTCACATTTTGCTGTCGTTCAAAGTCGTATGAATTTGACAACAGGTGTCATATATGGCGCGATTAATCATGTCACGACCCCAAAAGAAAATCATTGCTCATTTTTATAAAACCTTGAATGGCACCGAGCCTGTAAGGAATTGGTTATTGAAGCTGAGTATTGAAGATCGAAAAACAGTTGGCAAAGATATCCAGAAAGTAGAGTTTGGCTGGCCGATTGGAATGCCCTATAGCAAACCGTTGGGGCGCGGACTTTTTGAAGTTCGGAGTGATATATCAGATAGGCGTATTGCGCGTGTTATTTTTATTATCCAGAATAATGAAATGGTTCTGCTTCCTAGCTTTGTGAAAAAATCACAGAAGACCTCAAAAGCAGATTTAGACCTTGCCGTGAACCGAAAGAAGGAGGTAGAACAATGAGCAAAAAAAATAAAACCTCTCATGTTGGATCATCCTTAGATGGTTTTCTTGATGAGCAGGGGATGCTTGAGGAATGTGAGCATCAAGCTCTTAAAGAAATCCTTGCCGATCAAGTGCGGCAAGCGATGAAGGAAAACCATATATCCAAAACAGCTATGGCAGAACGAATGAAAACCAGCAGGCGTCAATTGGATCGGTTGCTGGATTCACAATTTCCCAATATCACCTTGGCAACCATGTCTAAAGCCGCACGAGCCGTTGGTCGAGAACTTCATATATCGTTGGTTTGACATGGGAATCCTTGATCAAACTAATTTTTCTGTCCGACCCAAACAACCTCGCCGACTATTTTGAGTGCATCTGTTTTTTGGATTATGAGTGGTTCGTATTTAGGATTGTCACTTTTTATTTTTATCTGCCCGTTCCATAAATCCTGAATTCTTTTTACTATCAGTTCATCGTCTCGATTGATTACATAAATGGAATCGTTTTTTATCTCGTTAACTTTTGTGTTTACGAGAAGCAATGCACCTGCATTAAAAGTTGGATTCATCGAGTCGCCAACGGCTTGAATCAGTACGATATGATTGGGGTCGATCCCTAATTCCTGCCTTATCCAATTTTCTTGAAAAGCTAAATGACTTACTATTTGTTCGCTATGGATTAGTGAACCCTGTCCCGCCGAAACCTGGACATCATATTTTGGAACAAATACATACCCTTCTTGGTCACTGGATTCCTCTTGCTCAGTAGGGATTGAGCCGCTTCTTATTGGCCTTATTTTTGGTTGTGCCGCTGAGGATCGGTTCGTTAGAATTTCGTTTATATCCATATCTTCACGCAAACAATACGTTACTATTTCTTGGTAGGGGAATTTGTTCCTTCTTTGTCTGTTGAAAATAGAATTCCGCGTTGTACCAAGCAATTCATATACCTGTTCTTTAGTTTTAATTCCCTTCATTTTTTTAATCTTTTCAATCACTTCCGATATTGTATTCACTTTATTCCTATTTTTATTGACAAATAGTAACGTTACGCTTATATTGTTGATACAATTGTACACTTTATCGGTACTGGAACGCAAAAATTTGTTTTCAAATTGGGCTGGCAATGTATTTATGGCCTTTTTGTTTTCTTCCTGTATTGCAATGAGGCGTTGCTGAAATTCCCCTCGGAGCCGCCTGCCTTCACCCAAATGAGGGTAGGAGGTGGAGAGGGGAATTTCATAATTCCTCTTGGTGAGCCTGTTTTATGAATTTTATAGATTTAGATAGTTTAGTTGAGAGCTGGCCGATTGAGTGACGACGACGCGCCACTGCACGGAGGGAGGAGCGAAAGAGGCCAGCGGGGGTTTACCCCCCCCGAGTAACACCACCCCTAAAGTGTAATTAGGGAATTTATTATTAATTTTTATTTTTTGGTTTTAAACAATGTTTTCAAGTAATTATCAGGTTGTATTTCAAGGATTGGACACTCTGCATATCGTTTACATTGGCTATTTTGACTCCGATTGGTGGGAATCATCGGAATTAAAGGTAAAGAAGAGAAAGGCACAAGAGAGAAAAGAAGTCCCTTATGTAAAGATTGGTTCCGCTCTGTGGGAAGTATCCCCCAAAGGTAATAAGGAATATGTCTATTGTTTGATGCGGAATGGTTGGAGGGTTTATGTTCAAAGTACCCGTGGAACAAAGCCCATATACAACCAGTTAAAAATTGAAATTCCATCTTCCAGACTTCGCTTGGGACTTGAAGACTTGGATAAGGAGTTTCGGGCTATCGCTTTTTGTGTTCTTTCCCTTGGAGGCGAGAGGGTTCAAAGGGTGGATATCACCGCAGATATTTCCGGGTTCCCTATGAATGATCTCAATGAATATCATTTCTATGGATTTCCTACAAAGATGAAATCCATTAACAGCGATCTAATGTTGGAGAAGTTTTATTCATTGGGAAAAGAATCAGACCTAGAAACTGTTGTGGTTGGTAAAAATCCTCAACTACGGATTTATGACAAAAAGAAATTATCTATTCAACAAGACCCTGATTGGTTTGAGTGTTGGTACGGAAAAAGCTATGAGGAAGTTCTGGGTTCGCATGACGGGGATATAAATCAGGTTCCTGAAATAACACGTTTTGAATTTCAACTTCGAGCTTACACCCTCAGAGAATTCCAGATTAATTCTTATAACGATCTGGTGGAAAAGATTCAGGGGTTATGGAATTACATGGGGAATAAATGGCTGGAGTTAAAAATTGATGATCCCAGCATAAAAGTTAAGCGCAAGCTTCCTGTTGCTCCTATCTGGACATTCATGAGAGCACTTAAATTTAATGGCAACTTGAAATTAAAACGGGTCAAACCTTTTGGCCATGATAGTTCCAAAAACTTTGAGCAGATCATGGGTCATTTCTCTTCCTTTCTTGCTAAAGAAAAAATCCCTTTTACGGGAAATAATGAAGAGCATTTCAAAAAGGAGTTGTTGTGGATTTTTGAAACATTTTTTCTTAATTCAGAAAAATGGGATTGGATAAAATTTGTTTCAGCATTTCGCCAAAAGAAAAATCAGTACAGCGGTATTTAACGGGTTTGTTTTAATAATTTAAGGAGGGCACATGAGCAATGAAAATAATTCTTCATGGGAAAGAACGAAAAAAATTAACAAGTTAAAAAAAGCAATTGAACGATCAAAGAATAAATGTCTATCGAATGACAACGTTTTTAAATGGATCGCCCTTGCTGAATCGTTGGGATATTTCTTACTTGTGGATCAGTGCGATGAACTTCACTCGGTAGAAAGATTTAGAAATTTTCGAGTAGCACAAGTAGTGGAGCTATAGGGTTGACATGAAAGATACATTCCTAACAGTTAAAGAGCTTTCAACATATCTGAACGTCAAGGGAAAGACTATTTATTCATGGGTGAGTAAGAGTGTTATTCCTTTTTACCGAATACAAGGCGTTTTGAGGTTTAAAAAGAACGAGATTGATATTTGGTTAAAGCATAAATGCAAAGATGTTGAGGGTGCATTCGGCCTCTGATATGATTCTCCTTGCAGATAAGAAGAAACCAGACTTGATATCAACTTCCAGAAAGGAGGTTGTTAATGGCCCTTTATAGGCAAAATGAAGGTAAAGTCTGGTGGATGAGTTATTCGTTTCAAGGACGGCAAATTCGCAAGTCTACGGGAACGACCAATAAAAAGGTTGCTGAATCAATCTTTTACAAAGTCAAAACCCAGATTGCTGAAGGAGCTTACCTTGAGAACATCCAGGGTAAGAGCAAAACCTTGAGCGAAATGTTTTCGAGATATCTTGAGGAAGTGACTCCCAATAAGAATCCGGTTACCCAAAAAGACGAGAAGCGATTTGCTAGATGCTTTCTCGAATTTGTTGGAGATCGAAAACTTATGGAAGTCAGTTCCGATCTTTTATTTCGATACGTGACTCACAGAAGAAAAAAAGTAGTACCCGGAACCATCAATCGTGAACTGGCGTTTTTATCGTCCACGTTCAATCAGGCAATTAAAGTCTGGGGATGGTGTCAGAATAATCCTGTATCCCGTATCAAAAGGGAAAAGGAGCATAAGCGGGTAAAGTATTTTCCTGATAATGAGTTTGCGGAAATATTCAACCGCCTTGTGGATTGGGTTCGCCCTATTGTTCTTTTGGGGAAAAACTCTGGATTGAGGCTTTCCAATCTGACGCATTTGCAATGGTCAGAAGTTTCTCTCAAAAAGCGGTTGATCGTACTGGATGCCAAAAAGATGAAAAATTCCTATTCTTTAGGCCTTCCATTAAATCAACAAGCCCTTGAGGTGCTTATTGAACGGAACAAACACCGAGAACTTCATATTCCTTATGTTTTCTTCAACCGGGATAGCAAACCGTATACCAAGTGGGGAGTTTATCGGGCTTTCAAAAGGGCCTGTATTGAAGTGGGATATCCTGACTATAGGTTTCATGATTTACGTCATGATTTCTGTTCAAAGCTGGTTCAGGCGGGTGTGGATTTATACACCGTGAAAGAACTAGCGGGGCATAAAGATATCACCACCACCCAACGGTATGCTCATTTGAATCCAGAAAGGTTAAAACAGGCCGTGTCGGTTCTCGATTATCATGATTTTATCATAGTTGATAAAAAAGGGCCTGTCTCAGATGAGACAAACCCTTGATAATGTGGTGCCCCCGAGGCGATTCGAACGCCTGACCTACGGATTAGGAATCCGTTGCTCTATCCTGCTGAGCTACGGGGGCTTATATTTTTAGTTGCAATGAATTATGGTATATTTGCCTTAGATATAAAAAGTGAAATATTTGTTTTCTTGCCACTCTTTTGCCACTTTTCGCGAGAAAGGCCTCAGTTCGGGTATGACCCTTGAGTTTCTTCTAGTGGAATTTTAACCGACAACATAGGAAAAGTGGAGGGAATTGTTCATCCTGCATTCCAGCCTCTTGAAAGGTGTCCGATTCGTCCGACCCTCCCTGTTCTCTGCCTGTTAATTTCCTTAGTTTTGATCTTTATAAAATGAGAGGTGCGAGGAAGCAACCGATTAGAATAACGACACAAGTTCCCACGATATAAACAATCACCTTGGCAATTGATTGAGTTCTTAGAAGAGCACCACAGGCCGGGCAGGAGAGCGCCTATTGCTAAACTCTATTAAAAGCTTCAATATCATTTCCCGTAATAACCCATTGGCAACCTATCCTTAAACCTCACAATGCTAAAGCAAGATCAAGAGCTCGTTTTTTGAGTTTAGCATTAGGCCCGAACCAAGCCTGTCTAAGTCGAGAATCCTGATTAGAACCAAGTTGATGATCAACTGTATAAGTCACCGCGTTTAACAAACCCCATGCCGTATTGCTGGAGGACTCCAACTCTTGTCCTGGTGCCTTGGAGAAGGCCTCTATCGCCAGCCTAGTTTTATTTTCTGCCAATTCCTTCCATGCATTCTCACCGATTATGGAGACATCTGCATCAGGTTGAAAGACATCGAACATGTACGCTATCGGCTCCGCCACTTTCTTATTGACCAGATGCTGAGCATTATCGACAAAAGCAGCAATCGCTTCACGTCCTTGAGCGACCATAGCACTTGCTTTTTGCTGCATTTCTTCGTCAAACTTTTGTGCTTTCTGGTTCAAAAATGGAAAAGTAGGTTTAAATGTCCGTCTAAAAATATTTTTAACGGATGGTTTAGCATTGGAAGGAATTTTTAACATATTGTGACAGCTTTCCCGCACGACAAGAAATTGGACTTCAATCTTTTCCCTACCCTCATCACGCGAAGCCAGCAGGACATAACCTTTTACTTCATCGCCTCCTTGCAAAGTAAAATCCTCATTCAATCGGGCAAGACCCCAGAGAATGCGTGCGGCATCAAGACCACCAACAGTTTCGATATCCGCCTCCCCTGCTTCGAAAAATCCTTTAAAGAACCTTATTGTTTCCTGATTGCCATAGGACTTGGGACGCTGAGATGGAATTTTAGAAACTTCCCAATCGAGTTTGGCTTTGTATAACATCTCACGGCTGGACAAATTCGCATCCACCTCCACACCGATTCCGTGCCAGGGTTTTAGAGTCGCTTCTTCCATTCTAATTTTCCAAAAAAATGAGGATAGATTGGAGATTCAATTATATGCCAGATGGAACAAAACAATCTCTCCAACAACTAATTGCCAAAAACGTTTTTCAAAAGATCAGTGACTCTTGCCTGAGGATTCGTCCTGATATTTTTTTCTTCTTCGCCAAGCATTACAAATAACCCTGTTATAGCTCTATCGGTAACATAATTATCCAAATCTAAAGACTCAGCCTTTGCAAAAGGAATATCAGAGAATTTCCCCATCATTTCCTTATAATTTGAAGTCACTCCCACCTTATTAACCATCTCACTAACAGTAGGTTTAAAAGCTCCAAAAATATCATTGAAAGTTTTCTCTTTTAAATATTCTGTAGCCGCAGTATCCCCACCATTTAAAACATTTTTGGCGTCTTCAAAATTCATATTTTTTACTGCATTCAGCAAATAATCTTTCGCTTTTGGAGATGCTGCTTCAGCCGCACGATTCATGCTTAAAACAAAATCATCGACCGGTTTTTGCAATCCAATGGTTCCCAACATATCGGCCACATTCTGAATCTTTTCAGGCATCGGTATTTTTATTTTAGGATTCCCCTCATAACCATTTAGGTTTGAGGTTTGACTAATGGCTTTTCCTACCCCTATTTCGAGAGCTTCTTTTAGACCTGAGATTATAGAATCCTCAGAAAGGCTCATTCCTGTTGGGCTCTTGTCCTCTGACAAAGTGTCCATGCCCTTTTGTAATAAATTATCCAGGAATTGAGCGTTTCCTATTGCTGGGTTAAAAACAAAACTTACAAACATTAACAAAAGTACGAGTTTATATTTCATGAAGCCCTCTTTCATATTCATATTCCCTAAAAATAAAACTCCACAACAATCTACATAGAGAGCGGAGAAGTCAAAATATATTATACCCTTATCATACAAATCCAACTGCATTCGTCGCAATATAAGGGAATTTAAGTATAAATAGGCCGGAGCTGATCTGGGAGGTGATTGTGAATAGACGCTTAATTGCGCTGGGTGTCTTTATTACTCATATATACATCCGCGAATAGCTGCTGGATTGTCGCCAGAAAAAAATGTTTCAATTATTCCATCAGATAAAACATAGTATCCTTTTTTATTAAAATGATCCTGGTCGACAGAACCATGAAGAATTTCTTTTTTGGTTACTCTTCGAATATATTTACCAGCGTCTAAAAAACCAAAATTATATTTAGTAGCAATCTCCTCAATTTTATTGCAAATAAATTTGCTTCTCTTTTTTATTGTGTGTAATCGCAAATTATAGTCTGACCTAAATCCCTTTAACTTCTTCAGCCCGCTTTCCTCTAATGTTAGCAATTGATAGGATGAAAGGGTTGAGGGTATATAAATTATACTTATTTTTGAATCCTCAAAATATTTGCGCATAAACTCCAGAGACTGTTCAAAAACATAAACTCCTAAACTTATTTCTTCTCCACTTAGCTCGAGTGATGCGCCCATATTCCTTTTATTAAATACCCATTTTTTATTATCCACCGTTGCAATATTTATTAAATGGGCGGGGTGAGTATGAACGGCTTTCTTCAAGTCTAGCTGGTAAAGCTTTTCCTTATTTTTAAGAATTTGCCAATTTTTTTCATAATGGTCCTCTTCAGTCCAAAATTCATTAAACAAATTAAGCAAACCTTTTCCTAAAAATGAGGAAAAACTCAAATTATTAAAAACTGTTACATTTCTAATCAATGAGTGGTTTTCTATAATTTCAGTTTTCAAAAATTCCTGGAAATATTTTGTTTCATAAATTTTTTTCATATCGTATTTGGGCTTATAGAAGCGATCCAAATCTCTTAGGTTATCTTCAAGGTCATTTCCCTCAAAGAAAAAAGCCAGAATTTGTTTTGGGTTATCCTGATTAAAAGCCCAATGAGAGTTGATGGTTCTAAGTTGAACTATGGGCAAAGAAACTAAACCTTCAATACTCCCAGTTCCTCCTGAGCCAAAACTCACAACGTCCCTTTTAGTTTTGTTATGTAAAATATGGGCTGCTCCATAATCAGGATTGGATAAAGAGTTTGTTTTTATTCCTTCGTTTAACCATTCCCCTAAGCCAGCCGCATAGGAATCACCAAGTATGGCAATATAGTCTTTAGGGACAACGTAATTCTTTGAGGATTGAACCAAAGTCAATAAAGCTCTATCAAGATTTCCATAGAGTTTAAGTGGGATTTTTGTGAGAAAAAGGGGGAATAGCCATTCTCCTATCAATAAAATAAAAGTAAGGCTAGAAATACATAAGAAGAAATTTTTTAACCAAGGCTTTGAGTAAAATTTTCTATCAACCATTCTCCATTTAACGACAATTATTTTATTTTCTCAACTAGGAACTCACCCGTTCCCATCAATCAGCAAAACGATTGCGCTGATAGCAGACTTTCCTGAACGGCCTCATGAGGAGATGGGTTTTCCCAACAGATTCAATATTTATGAAGAGAATGAAATGATTACTAGGGAAAAGAGCGTGATGGTAAGACGGATTATTCCTCTTAATACTTAGGAAAAAATTTAGATCACCCCAAACCACATATTTAGGTTATAGAAATAATCACTAGCTAGCAAAGTTTATGGGTAAAAAATCGCCTTTATTTATTATCAACATCCGGATTGATAGAAAAAAATTCCGCCATCAATTCACTGTTGCTTTTTTCTGACTTAGTTTCTTGCTTATCCTCGACTAAAGTTTCACAGGTATTTTCAGAGCGTAATCCAGGCTGATTTTGAGTATTTGTGGAAGAATTCAAAACGGTCTCCTTAAAAAAAAATTCATCATGCCTCTATTGAGATGTAGCTAATAACCTTATCGGTTGAAGATACTCACTCATTGTTACAAGGGTGTAACGTTATACCCTCACCCAATTCGAGTCTCCAGTCTGACTGCTGATGGAAAAATGACCGGTTAATATTAATACTCGGAAAAACCTTGAACATTCTAAAGCCTTTAAATAAAAAGGTTTATAAAGCCCTTAATATCAATGATTTTGCCCGACAAGGCCATCTCTATCATTTATGAATAGCCAAAGCTTAAAATGCTAATTTATTCTGTAAACAGAGTTAGACATTTATTTTGATACTTTAAACTGGGTTTTGACATCAAAGGACGAGAGTACTATCATAATCCTTTACAATTAAAGCAATTGGGAGACAAAACCTATGATTCAGGTTCGCGCGAGCCAGATTTTTACCCATTCCATGGAAGACGTTGTTGCGGCTAAGAAACTGTTAGACAGCGGCACTCCATTTGAGGAGGTAGTGACTCGCTATAGCACCTGCCCATCGAAAGAAAATGCTGGCGACCTGGGGTGGATGCCAGAAGGGAATTTACAAACCATTATGGGGCAGGAAACCTCCGAAGCTGATTTGGGGAAAATTATCGGCCCGGTTCATTCTCAATACGGTTACCACATCCTGAAAATTTCTGAAATTGAAGTAGAAAAAGTTGAAGGGCCTTTTAACCCGGAACTTTCTCTGGAAACCGCCAATCAGATTTTCCCTGAAGTCCATACCATACTGTTTAAGGAATTTCATATTGGCCTCCCCATAACCCCTTATAAAAAAGAAGAAACCATTGCTTCTCTTTGTCAGGTCCAGGAAAAAAACGTACAGGAAGTCATCAATCATCTGAACAAAGAGTTCTTAGAGAAAAATATTGCTGTTATAACTTGCGAAGAACTGAAACAAAGAATAGATTCCGGTAACAAACCCGTCCTGCTGGATGTTCGCGAAAGTTGGGAGAGGGATATTTCCAAAATTGAAGGCTCACACATCATCAATTCCGAAAATAATGAACATGTTCTGGGAACCTTTGAAAAAGACCGCGAAATAGTTTTGATTGACTGGAAACAGGATCGTAGCCCCAGCTTTCAGAAATGGCTTAACCAGAGAGGCTATACCGACATCAAATGTCTGGAAGGTGGTATTGACCTGTGGTCTGAAAAAATTGATACCCGGCAAAACCGTTACGATATTGATGAGGATGATGGGTACCGCTATGAAGACATCATCGAAGAAGATGGAAACGATGACCACGATGCGCATGACGATCACGAAGGCCATGACCATTCATAGAGCCCCCGTTTTTATTCAGAGCTAAAATGAGTTCCCCTTCTCTTCTCGAAATCCAAAACCTTAGTACATTTTTTCACACCGAAGACAATATCGTTAAATCCGTACGCAATGTTGACCTCATTATCCAAAAAGGTGAGACCCTTGCATTGGTCGGGGAATCCGGTTGTGGGAAGTCGGTAACAGCCTTAAGTGCTATGCGCCTCATTCCCAGCCCTCCGGGAAAATTTGAGTCAGGCCGTATCCTTTTTAAAGGAAAGGATCTGCTACGGGCTTCCGATAGAGAAATGCAGGACATCCGGGGCAACGAAATCAGCATGATTTTTCAGGAGCCCATGACTTCCCTCAATCCCATATTCACGGTTGGTGATCAGATCATGGAAGCCATTCGCCTGCACCAGGACAAGACGGAACTCCAAGCCCGTGAGTTAGCCTTACAAGTCTTACGTCAGGTAGCCATCCCCGCTCCCGAGAGCCGGATCGATCAGTATCCGCACGAATTGTCCGGTGGTATGAAGCAAAGAGTGATGATTGCTATGGCTATTGTTTGTCGACCAGCCCTTCTCATCGCCGATGAACCCACAACCGCTCTGGATGTTACCATTCAATCACAAATTCTCGACCTGCTTGATCAATTGAGAAAAGAAACCCAAATGTCTATTCTGCTCATCACGCACAACCTGGGCATCGTCGCCCAATACGCTGACCGGGTGGCCGTGATGTATTCCGGAAAAGTGGTGGAGCTTGCCCCCGTTGAAGAATTGTTTTCCTCACCGGCACACCCTTATACCCGTGGACTACTCAACTCATTGCCCAAAGATGGCGCTAAATTGGAAACCATACCCGGCTCCGTCCCTCACCCAGCTTATCTGCCGGAGGGTTGTTCCTTTTATCCCCGGTGCTCAGAAAAACTCGATCGCTGCATGAAGGAAATTCCTCCATTAGAATCTATTCATGGAAAGAGTTCACAACAAACAGCCTGTTGGTTGTACGAAACCACTCCTACCTCATGAAGAATTTATTGACCGTTCAATCTCTGAAAAAATATTTTCCGTTATACGGAGGACTGCTATCGAAAGTGATCGGACAGGTTAAAGCTGTCGACAACGTATCGTTTGACATCCATGAAGGAGAAATTTTAGGACTCGTAGGTGAGTCTGGTTGTGGCAAAACAACGTTAGGGCGTATGAGCTTGCGTCTCATGCAACCAACATCAGGAAACGTGTACTTTGAAAAGGCAGATATTTTTAAATTGAACAGAAGGGAAATGGCCAGCTTGCGTCCAAAGATGCAAATTATTTTTCAGGATCCTTACAGTTCACTGAACCCTCGATTCACAGTTGAGCAGATTATTGGAGAAGCCCTTTCCGTACATTTCAAAATCAACGGAAAAGAATTGCGAGAGAAAGTGGAGTCACTCATGGAAAAGGTGGGGCTTTCTTCCATGTACTTAAATCGGTATCCACACGAGTTTTCTGGAGGGCAGAGGCAGCGCATTGGCATCGCTAGAGCTTTGGCACTCGGTCCACGTTATATCGTTTGCGATGAACCGGTTTCCGCATTGGATGTATCCATCCAAGCTCAGATCATCAATTTACTGCAAACGCTCCAGCAAGAAGAAAACCTGTCCATGCTTTTTATTTCGCATGATCTCAATGTCGTCAAACATCTTTCCCAACGAACCGCAGTGATGTATCTGGGAAAAATCGTAGAACTGGCTCACACAGAACAGATCAATAAAAACTCCGCCCACCCTTATACCCAGGCTTTACTCGCTTCCAAGCCATCCCTGGACCCAACATCACGCAAGCGACCGCAACCCCTTTCGGGAGATGTCCCCTCCCCTCTCAATCCTCCATCCGGCTGTCATTTTCACCCCCGTTGCCCTCAAGTGATGAAACGTTGTAAAAATGAGATCCCACGTACAATTCAACTCGAAGAAGGACATCAGGTACACTGCCACCTTTATGATGAGTAGCTATTTCTTCTCCCCAATCAGCAACCCTCTACCACTCAACATTCTCTAATAAATATATTTACACCTACCCGGTTTTCCAGCAGTTTAAAAACCTGAAAAAAACAAATAAATTATTGAATTTAAACTAATTATAGCTGCCCAAAAAACCGTTATGAAAAAAATGAATAGAAGATTGTTGAAATTACTATTTTAAGGTCTGAGTTTTGCTGTTCAGAGATATTTTCTAGTTGGGAACTTTTCTAACTAATGGAAATCATTGCAGAAAATTTGGCAAAGTGTTAAGTTCTGAGAGTATTTTTTATGAAATTATTTATAAAATAGGGCTAAATTTTGGACAAAGCATCCTTAACAGGTATAGTATGTGGTCTCTCCTTGATTATTGTTTCAATTTTAATCGGTGGTGATCTCCAGTCTTTTCTTAATCTTCCTGGACTGATGATCGTTATAGGAGGAACACTGGCCGCCATTCTCATTACTTTTCCATATGATGATGTCAAATCAGCCTTCAAGGCCGCTATTTTTGTTTTTACATCTAGAAATTTAGATAGCAATGAAATGGTTTCCACCATGGTCGAACTTTGTACAGTGAGCCGTAAACAGGGTCTTGTAGCTTTGGACAAATTAGAGTTTGAGTCCGCCTTCCTTAAAAAGGCCTGCATGCTGATAGCAGATGGAGCCAAAGAAGATATTATTAGAGACACACTCAATATTGAAATTGATTCAATGAAACAAAGACATGCTATCCAGCAAGATGTTTTTGTGAAAATGGCAGCATATGCACCTGCATTTGGAATGTTAGGTACCCTGATAGGTCTCGTGCAGATGCTTCAAAATTTAAGTGATCCGGATTCAGTAGGTCCTTCCATGGCAGTCGCATTGTTGACCACTTTTTATGGAAGTTTTTTTGCATTTATGATCTGTGGTCCGATCGCGGGTAAATTGAAAGCTCGAACAATGAAAGAAGTTATGAGTCTTGAAATTATGTTCGAGGGAGCTACATCTATCGTTAAGGAAAATAACCCCATGATGGTATATGAAAAATTATCTTCCTACATCCCAACAAAGTTACGTCGCGAAAAGGAAACAAGAAAGAGTAAAAAATAGGGGTTCTTTACTAGTAATAAAAATAAATTTTTAATGGTCATGAAATATGCGTGGTAGCGCAGAAATGTTAAAGGAGCAACTCCGGACTCAAGGAAAGGAGTTGCAACGTTATAAAGTTGAACAGGCAAAGAGTGAAGCCAAACTTAAGCATTTCCTGAAAATCAGCCAGGAAAAAATTGAAGATCTAAAAGGAACTGTCAATAGTAAAGAACATGAAATACGACAAGCACGAGATTTCTCAGAAAGTTTAATGGGTGCTGCGGAAAAAGAAAAGGCAATAGTTGGAGCAGATAAAGACAATGAGTTAGTTGAAAACTTACAAAAGAAACTAAAGGAAGCAGTAAAAGAAAAAGAAAAACTAGTTAAGGAACTTAAAAAAGGCTCTAAAGGCTCCCCTGAAATAAAAACAGTTATAGAAACCAAGGAAGTTAAAGACCCCAGGGTTATCGAAGCTCTTAAAAAATTAAAACAGGACAACGAGAATCTTAAAGAACGAATTACACAACATAATATCAAGAATAGTGCCCAAGAAAAAGAAAAGGAATTACTGGCTGTTGAGGTAAAACGTCTAAAGAATCAACCCGAAGCATCAACAAAGGTAAAAGAGAAAGTTATACAGAGTGAGATCGTGCATCAAGAAAGTATCGAATCCTTTCAAAAGATGATTGATGAAAAGAACGAACTAATAAAATCTTTTGAAAAAATTATGGCCGATAGTCGCGATACAGATGATAGCGATAAGTTGCCACCTGATATCATAAAAGATCTCAAAACTAATATAGATGAAATAGAAAAAGAAAAAAAACAGCTTGAAAAAGAATTAAACGACAATAAAGATCAATTTAAAAAAAAACTTAATGAGCAAATTAAAATAATAGAAGAAGAATTGGAGGAAGAATTAAAAAAAATTCAACCAAGTAAAAAACAAGCTGATCACGAGTGTGAGGAGGGGGCACCACTTTGGATGGCCACCTTTTCAGATATGGTCACACTAATCATGGTCTTTTTTATCCTCATGTACGCAATAGCATCTAAGAATGTGAGCACGTTTAAGTCTGCCATTATTGGCGCAGATGCAAAAAGTATTGGAGTTCTTGAAGCCCTTAATGCCGTCGAGATCCAGGAAACTCTGCAAAATTTGGAAATGACAAAAACCGATGATATACTGTCTGAAGTTAGTGGAGTAGCTGAACAAGAAAATTTGGATATTGAAACCAGTCAAGGTAAGATTATAGTTCGGGTTCCAGGTGCAAGTCTTTTTAAACCAGGTCAGGCTGATCTTCAGTTATCCGCAAGATCTGTGCTGGATGCAGTTGTTGGTGTTATCAATAAGTATCCGGATTACAAGATACATATCCAGGGGCACACTGATGACGAAAGTATTTCCACAGAAAAGTTTCCGACCAACTGGGAGCTTTCTGCCGGTCGAGCAACAGCTGTTCTAAGATACTTTTATGACAAAGGTATAGAGCCCGAAATTATGACTGCGACGGGTTATGCTGACACATTTCCCTTAGCTACCAATGACACGGTACCTGGAAGAGCCAAAAATAGGAGGGTTGAGTTTGTTCTGGAAAAAGAAAAGTAAAGATTCGGATGAAGGAAAGTTATTTAAAGCTCCACCTGCAGACAGAGGGGCATTCAGGGTTTACCCCTCTAAAGAAAACCCGGTTACCATCAAAGTAGGCGACGCCAAGCTCATTGCTATTGATATTAGTGCGGGTGGTATTTCATTTGGTAATGAAAATTTTAACATTGGGGCAACCTACCCACTTGAAATCATCTTGCCAGAAAAAGAAACTATTACTGTTGAGACCACAATTCACAAAATTGACGACAAGAGTGTCTGTCGTTGCTCAATAGTGGGGTTGAGCGAATATCAGGAGGATCAAATTCATTCTTATATTCTGGCCCGCCAAAAAGAGGAAATGGCCCAAAATAAAGGTAAAGTTTCTAGATAAAGCTGTTTAAAAAGTTGCTTAAGACTATTGATAAACTTGTTGTTTAATTCCTTGTTTATAAGCTTCCCTGCCCGCCCCACTATATGAGTATCATAGATACCCCAAAATCCGAAACATCTGAAGACTGGCGACCTAAAGACTTGGAAATGATCAGTCATCTGGAAGTATTTCAGAATAAGCCTGCAATACTCAAAAAAGTTGAAAGTCGACTAACCAAACTCAAAGAAGCAATGGCCCTCGAACTGCTACCCTGCGTTGCTCAGCTGCCTTCAGGAACAAATATAGAAAAAGGGCAAATCGCCAGAGGTGAAAACCATAACGGGTTCCCCTTTTTATCTCTGGATATTCCGCAAAATTTTTCCAAAAATGAAATGTATACTTATCGAACCCTTTTTTGGTGGGGCCATTATCTCGGGTTTTCCTTGATCTTGAAAGGTAATAAGTTAAAAAATTATTTTCAGCGTCTAGCTGAAAATTGCAGCGAGCCACCCTTTCATAATGTTTACCTTTCTCAGGCCCCCACTCCGTGGGAGTGGCGCTTGGGCCAACAATACTTTATTCCAGTTAGTGACAAACAGACCTGGGCTGAGAAATCAAATCTTTTAGATTACATGAAGATCATGCGATTTCATTCTATCGATGATGCATCATTCAAAGAATTAGATTGGACGCAGGCAGGTGTGAAATTTTGGAAGGATATGAGCCCTGTCTGCCTTGGCTAACGAGCCTTTAGCAACAAGTCATCTCAAGTTTATTATTTTTGTACATACACCAAGCGGTCTGTCCAAAGAACTTTATTGGCAGGAACCAACCTTAACTTTCCCGGGTTTGCAAAATCCTTAAAGAGTAGAACATGGTGAAGCGACGGAGCAATGGGGGAAATCTGACTATCAGGAACATGTAAGGGAGTTGGGACCATAAACACTTTTCGCCTACTACCGGCACTTCCTTCTGAAGATTCTTTTTGCATCCATTTCCCTATAAACGGGAACTCCCCTTGCACCTCAACCGCATAAATATTTTCCAACGCAGTACCTTCTGATTTTGAAAAAACCGCCAAGCAACCTAAAGGCAAAAAAAGAGTGTCACAAGCGCCTTCGATTTGAACCCCATAACATAAGTCTGGCAGTTCCATTGGCGGAGATATTCTGGTATAACTGTTGGAAAGAAAAATCTTTTCTCCCTTCTCAGTGCCGGGCTCCCACCTTTTCTGGCCGGAGGAAAATGAGATCAGGGGAATCGAAATCTTAGAATCGTTCTTCATAGCTTTATTCTGTCTGCCCCTGCATCTTGAATGTCATCTGAACTATTTCCCGGAAAACACAGATTACAGCACTTAATAGTTTTATATTTCACCCAATTTCTCTTGAACTATGAGTTTTTATATTTTAGCAAACATCTATTTTACCTCGCAGTAAAGCGCCGCAATGACAAAAATTAATCACACCTCATTCCAACATTAACAATATTTAATTTTCATGAATGAATCAAAATATCAAGAGGCTCTAAACTACCTCTACAGTCTTACACAAAGCGGTATTAAACTCGGACTTAAAAACACCGCTCAGCTTCTTCAGTATTTCGGTGACCCACAATTAAACACACCTACCATTCATATCGGCGGCACCAATGGGAAAGGATCTACTGCGGCAATCACCGAGTCTATTTTGAAAGCGTCTGGCTATAAGGTCGGACTTTATACCTCTCCGCATCTGCTGGATTTTCGCGAACGCATACAGATTAACCGAAAAATGATCGAAAAACAGCAAACTGTAGATTTGGTTTTCAAAGTCAAATCTGCTGTGGAAAGCTTGAATATCCCCATCACATTTTTTGAATTTGGTACTGTTTTAGCCTTTCTTTATTTTCATGAACAAAATACCGATATAAATGTTATTGAGGTCGGCCTGGGCGGTCGGCTGGATGCAACCAATCTTTGTAAAGCTGAAATATCCATTATTACTTCCATATCCCTAGACCACACCCAATACCTTGGGGAAGATCTGGAGCAAATAACCTTTGAAAAGGCTTCAATTATAAAGGAAAGCGGTACAGTTTTTGCTGATATACCTGAAGAAAGACTATTTCAAATCGCTAATAGTATGAGCCGAAAGTGTAAGGCAGAGATTTATAGGCTGGGAGTAGATTTCCATGTGTCACCTGAAGCAGGAAATATAGGTAATAACTCTTTCAGATATAGATCGAGTTCCCGGGTTCTAAACAACTTGACTTTGCCCCTAAACGGCCATTTTCAAAGGAATAATGCAGGGTTAGCCCTGTCGGCTTGTTTGGCTTTAAAAAAATGTGGTCTCGATATCGAAGAAGAGCACATGAGACAAGGGCTGAGAATGGTTTCATGGGAAGGCCGGTTGGAAACGGTTTTCTCAAACCCGACAGTCGTTCTGGATTGTGCCCACAACGAGGCCAGTGTCAGAAATATGACGATGGAATTGCGTGAAAACTATAAGTTTTCCCGATGTTTTATTGTTTTAGGTCTGATGCAAGATAAAAAGGTTGATGACGTTATCAAGATTTTGAGTCAGTTGGGGGATCAGTTTTTTCTGGTATCCGTCAATCCCCCACGGGGAGAGACTCCAGATAACCTGGCCCAGAAACTAAAAATTTACAATAAACCCTCTCAAATTTTTGAGACGGTTGCCAAAGCATTAGAAGCTGTAAAACAAAGTGCCAACCAGGACGATCTGATTTGTATCACGGGTTCAATATTTCTGGTGGCAATAGCCAAAAAATTATTAAGCGATGAAAATACTTTTTTTAATTCTGGGAATACTCTTCACTCTAACGAGTGAATGCTATTCTAAGGGCAATAGTGACTTGGGGGAAGAACTCTCTCAATCCGATCAAGCCGAAGTCCTGAAATCCCCTGAATTAACTAAGGAAAAATCTAAAGCAAAACCGTTGCCTGATTGGCTTTGGGGCAATGGGAAACCTCTCTCATCCTCGGAATTGCTGTATTTGGAAGCGGAGTTTAAAACTCCTGTAGCAGATTGGTTTTGGGATAATGGAAAGCCTCTGGCGGCAAAAGAAAGTGTAGACATGGCAGGCCAGCTGACTTTCCCCAATTGGATTAAGGATACTGGGACTCCCATTTCTCCCCCTCTAGAAAAAGTGATTGACTCTTCGCCCCGTGCAAAAATCACTCTTACCGCTGACCACATGACCCATGACAAAAAGCGCCAAATGGTTTGGGCGTGGGGAAAAGTAGTAATCGGGTTCCCTGATAAAACACTGCGGGCAGATAAAATTAAATTAAACAATGAAACTGGAGATGGCAAGGCCATCGGAAATGTTGTAATCACTCAGAGTGATGGAACTCGCCTCAGAAGCCAGAAAACTTTATTTAATATTAATAACGAGCAGGGCAGACTTTTTGTAACACGAGGGAGGCTTGGCAAAAGCCATTACATTAAAGGGAAGGAAATTACTCGATACTCAGAAAATCACTTCAAAATCAAAAAAGGCCATCTCACAACCTGCGCAGGGAGCTTGCCTGATTGGGTCTTTGAAGCAGAAAATATGGACATTGTTAAAGGTGATAGGGCACTCTTTACCAAAGGTGTCTTTAAAATAAGAGGAATTCCCATATTTTATATTCCGGTAGGTTATGTTCCCGTATCTACAGAACGTAAAAGTGGGCTTCTTTTTCCGGAGTTTGGACAAAGCAGCCTTGATGGCGTAACCTTAAACAACACCTATTACTGGGCTATCAACGGACACTCAGATGCTACTTTTTCCCTGGGATATCAGGGTAAGCGCGGCTTTAAACCAGGAATTGAATACAGGTATACCCCTAGCGATACTACTAGTGGTTCAATCAATGCTCAATATATAGATGACAGGCTTAATCGCTCTACCTTCTGGAAAATAAAGGCTAACCACATACAAGAACTTCCTTATGAGTTTGAGTTTGAAGGAGTTCTAGATTTGGAAAGCCAAGAATTCAATAGAAATTTTGAAGACAGTACAGCAGCCAGGTCACGACGTAACTCAGACTCTCACGCTACAATTACAAAAACCTGGGACAACAATAGCACCTTAGATATTCTAACCCGATATCGAGACAGCTCAGAGCAATCAAGCGATCAAACCTTTGCAGAACTGCCTCAAATAACCTATAAGGTTCCCAAATATGCTTTGGGAGACACTAACTTTTACTTCAACCTAGATACCAGCTTCACCTCATTTCTCACCGACCTGGATACATCCCAGGATGTAGATGATAATTTTAGTGTCCAGCGATTCGATTTTCATCCCCAGGTATCTTATGCGATGCATATCGCCCCCTGGCTTTCATTTACCCCTACTCTTGGTGCCAGAGAAACTTCTTACAGTAAGGGGTTGGACGCAAACGATAATAATAAACGTTTGGACTTCTTTACCCGGGAATCCTTTGATTTTACGGGTACTTTTGAAGGTCCCAAAATTGAAAAAATTTATAACACAAAAAATAAATTTATACCCAAGGTCAAACATTTATTAGAACCTCGTCTCACCTATAGCTACATCCCAGATATGGATGAAAATGATCGGAGCAAAATAAAAGTACTGGATGGGATAGATTCCGTAAATCAGCAAAGCACAATTTCTTATTCCTTGACCCAAAGACTATTGCAAAAGGAACTTGAAAAAGGCGACTCCTTTTCAACCCGCGAAGTCCTGCGCTTCGACATCAGCCAGTCATTTAACTTGATTGAAGCTACGGGGAAAGAGGAACCCGATGATAAGCGCCCTTTTTCTGACATCCGTTTTGATCTGGACAGCAGATTAACCGATGCCTTCGAGTTTAATGCTGACACAACATTTGATATATATAACAGTGTATTTGAAACTTGGAATTTTGAAATTGGTGTAAAACCTGTAGACTCTTTGTATCTATCTTTAGAGAGACGATATGTACGAAAAGGAGATGTCTTTACAATAGCCTCATTAGACTGGGCGATGAAAGAAGGCTGGAGACTTCAAGCAAGCACTCGATTAGATGAAGTCACGAATACTAACCGTGAAAACCACCTGAGCTTGTTATATGATAACCCCTGTCGGTGCTGGGGATTCAACTTTGACTTCATAAAACGTAATAACTTTAGAGCAGGTGGTGGAACCGGGGTTAATGAAACGAAACTCTTTTTAGGCATCACTTTCAGAGGATTAGGTTCTTTAGCATCAGGCGCCCAAAACATATTAGATATACACCGTACATTTGAGTCCATATATGAACCAGACGAATCCAATTAGCATTGCAGATACACTAGCCCGGATTTCACTTGAAATTGGATCGATCAAGCTTAATCCCGATCAACCTTTTACATGGGCGTCAGGATACAAAATGCCCATATATAATGACAACCGTCTTCTTCTGGGCAATAACGAGCACCGTTCTTTGATAGCCAAAGGTTTTCAGGAACTAATAAACCAGTATGCACCCAATGCAGAAGTCATAGCTGGCACCGCAACCGCTGGAATTCCTCATGCCACCACCCTGGCTGACATGCTTCAACTTCCTCTAATTTATGTGAGGTCTGCTCCAAAGTCCCATGGCATGAGCAACCTAATTGAAGGACCACTCAGGCCAAATCAAGAGGTTTTGGTTATTGAAGATCTTATTTCAACAGGGGGAAGTGCCGCCAGTGCCGTAACGGCAATCCGTGAAGCAGGAGGTGTTGTTAAACATTGTTTCAGCATTTTCAGCTATGGCTTCATCGAAGCAACAGATAAATTTAAAAGTATATCTTGCGAAATCCATTGCATTCTTAAGTTTTCCCAACTTTTGAAAGTGGCACAGTCCACGCAAAACCTACCCGAAAGTGATGTTGAAATGCTTCACTCCTGGCAAAAAAATCCCTTCAATTGGGCTGAAAAATAAAGGCTTTTAGACGATTATTGAGTTAGACAATTGCTTTTCCCCCAAGGACTGGCATGAATATTATTGACAAAGACCTCCTTTAATAATAGTATGCCCGTTTCTAAATGAAGCTGGCTCAAAGCCAATAATTACGGTTAGTTATAAAAGGAACAGCTTCTGGTTTTTATTGATTAAATTATTCTGGTTTTCCTATTGCTGGAAAACCCGGTTTCAAATTGCAAAAATTTTTGGAGGTTTGTTTAAATGCCCAAATTAGAGTTAGGTCCTATTGGTTTACTCCCCCCTTCTGCCGCAGCTATGGGTATTTTCCAGCCTGAAAAAGGTTCTGGAATGGATTTAGTGGAAGGAAAACATGTTACAACCGATGAGGCCATTAAAAAAGCTGCACATGAATTGTTGACCCGCCGAAACCCGACTCTTTTTCCCGGACCAATGATTGTTTGGGGCTGGAACGATGAAACTATACATAAAGCAGAAATGGCAATGGAACTGGTTAAGGAAGTTCCCGGCATGAATGTAATTCCAATGCCCGACTACCGGCCCATTTATCCCAAAATTGATCCGGAAGCAGTGATGAACCCCTGCCATCCGAATCTGACCATTCAACACAATAAAATTCATACCTGTGTCTTCATTGGAGTGCACTGCCATTTCGCAAATGTAACCCTTAAAATGATCCGGGCAAATACCAATTGCTACACCATGGCATTTTGTGCCTACGATGGTCATGAAGATGCTCTTCTTTCCTTAAGAGACTTAGATGGCCCCAAGTTACAGAAAGTAACGGATGCAATTCGCCAAGCCAAAAAGGATGGTGTAGAACCTTGGGGTTTGAGTAAGCAAGGAAAAGAAGAACTCGAAGAAACTGCTGCCAGAAAAAAAGCTGAAAAATCTCCCGCCAAAGAAGACACGACTTTGTTTATGGGAGAATTGGAACAAGGCTTGGATGAAAACGCAGAATAAGAATTGTTTTAAGCTCAGTTAATACGATAATAAAAAGCCCGCTTATTTTTAAGCGGGCTTTTTTTGTTCAATCTTCAATAATTTTACTCATTGGCTTACAATGCAAAAATTTTCACATTGACAGAACTAGATAATCAATTATTCTATATTTATACTAAAGAAAAAAATTATTCTCTTTTGTTGTTTATAAATGGACCTAAATGTTTGTCTTCCCAAACCTAGGTGGATTTTTCCTCTGCCTAAAAGGAGATTGTTGTGCGCGCACTGGTAATTGATGACTCCAGAGCTATAAGATTGATTCTTGGACAAATTCTTAAAGCCCTCAAAATTGAAGTCGTTGAGGCTGGACATGGGCTGGAAGCTTTAGAAAGACTCAAGGAAACTGGCCCTCTGGACTTGGCTTTGGTGGACTGGAATATGCCCGAAATGAATGGATATGAATTCGTTTGTGAGGTCAGAAAAGATGATCAGTACAAAGATATGAGACTAATGATGGTGACAACTGAAACTGAAATGGCACAGGTAATAAAAGCTTTAGAGGCGGGTGCCAATGAATATGTTATGAAGCCATTTACCAAAGATATGATTGTCGAAAAATTAACTCTTATGGGCCTTGATGTTGGCTGAACAGCATCGCTAACTGACCTCTTTGAACCATAAACGCTGTAAATAAGGATTGTAATGGCCGTCAACCCTGCAGATTTCGACTTCATTAGTAAGATTGTTCGAGAACAATCGGCTATTGTCTTGGAGAAAGGCAAAGAATACTTAGTTGAATCCAGACTTATGCCTCTGGTTCATCAGGAAAAACTGGAGTCTCTCGAAAATCTCGTCAAACAAATAAAGATGAAACCTCGAGGCACCCTAAAGGATGCCGTCATTGAGGCCATGACCACCAATGAAACATCTTTTTATAGAGATATCCACCCTTTTGAAACACTAAAAAAAGAAATATTTCCAGAATTAATCGAAAAACGCAAAACCCAAAAAGAATTAAATATCTGGTGTGGAGCCAGTTCCAGTGGTCAAGAACCTTACTCACTAATCATGTTGCTAAAAAACAGTTTTCCGCAACTCAACACATGGAAAACAAATTTTTCGGCTAGTGACCTCTCCAATCAAATGCTCAACCGCTGTAAAAGTGGCATATATAGCCAATTAGAAATTAACCGCGGGCTTCCTGCTCCCCTTATGGTCAAGTATTTTGAACGTATTGGAACTGAGTGGCAGGTCAAGGAAGAGCTTCGAAAAATGATTCAGTTTCGAATCATTAACCTTTCCGAAAATTGGCCTATGATGGGGACCCTTGACTTGATCATGATGCGAAATGTACTCATTTATTTTGATGTGGAAATGAAAAAAAATATATTGGGTCGAATTCGAAAAATACTCAGGCCCGATGGTTATCTATTTCTAGGAGCAGCTGAGACCACTCTGAACCTGGATGATAATTTTGAAAGGATGCCTTTCAAGCAATCCGGTTGCTACCGTTTAAAACAAGGATAAAAATTATGGGAGATTTTGAATCCGAGATTTGCCAATATACAGAGAGCATATGGAAATCCATACTCGATCTGGATGTCCATAAAACAGTAGAAGAGTATTGCCCTATAGGAGGAGAAGACGTCCTTGCGGGATGTGTTCACATCTCTGGAGAATGGGATGGTGCCGTATCTTTGGACTGCCCCGCGGAGCTAGCCCAAAAAGTGGCTTCCATCATGTTTAAAATGACTGATGAGGAGGTGACTCCTGATCTCGTTCAGGATGCTCTGGGAGAACTGACCAATATGACCGGTGGTAATATTAAGTCTTTGCTACCAGAACCCTGTTATTTGTCACTCCCTGCCGTAACAATGACACAACACGGGCTCAGGATTCCAGGCAGTGAATTGGTAACATCTGTTACCTTTCAATGTTGGGGCTATAAGTTTAAGGTCTCAGTGCTAAAGAAATTGAAAAAATAATAATCCTGAAAAACTTTCTATCCCTTTAATCTCATCAGGAATTTTCCCTGTGCAGTTCCTTGAAAAAGAAATTCAAAAATACACACATTTAGTCTGCGCCATTTTGCTGGACTTTGAGATTCACCCCCTACCCGGTTCCTATGAGGGTTCCTCGGCAGAAACCGTTTTAGGAAGCGTTCAAATCACGGGAAAATGGAACGGTGCCGTCATGCTTTGCCTGCCATCAACTCTGGTCGATACCTTAACCGAAAAAATGTTTTCTATCAAACCGGGGAAAGCATCTATTGAGGAAAAAAAAGATGCGATAGGTGAAATGGTTAATATGATCGGAGGGAACATCAAAGCGCTTTTACCGCAACCTTGTGCACTTTCAGCACCACTTATGGCTTTGGAAGGACACCAACTGCACTTCCCTTCCACAAAAATGGTGACCCATTGCCAGTTCGAATGCGCAGGGAAACCCTTTGCCTTATCGCTGTATGAACAGGTTGAAGATCCTTCTTAAAGGCAAGAGTACTCAGAATACTTAACTAACTTTAGAAGCTCTTAAAAAAATATTTGCCTTCTAATATATTCTTGAGAACGATAAAACCCATTCGCTCCCAAAAACTCTATTCTTTTTTCTTCAGGCCAAGATGTTCGTTGATTTCTTTATCGACCGCATCAATGTTTTGCGAATTGTACCGAACCAGATTTTGAAGGTGTTCATAGCTGTCAAACTTCACCTCTGAAAACTCAATACCCAAGTCTTTATCCGTGGAGCGCCCAACTTTTCCCTTCATATCTATATGAATGGGGGGGTCTACACCTTCCAAAAACACCGAAACATCACATAGAGTTCCGACAGGTAAAACCTTGCCCTCATGCTGGAGAGATATCCCTGCCATGCTGAGATCATGAGTTTCGTGAGTTTTTATAACAATATCCTTAGCGCTCACTTCCACCCAGACTTTTATGGGAACCCGAGTGAACTCCCTGTGATTACCTTCTGTATTCTCTGTCATTCTAAAAGCCCAATACTTATTGTTACTTGATTATAGCCTATAAAGAAAGAATTGCAAGGTAAATTTAATCCCCATCTAACATTAAACACAAAAACCACCTAACTCCATTATTTAAAGCACTTTACGGGATTCAGATTCTGATAAACCCGTTTAAATTTTCCAGAAAAATTTTCTCACCGCAACTTGACATCTCTGCCAACAAATCTTATTTAACTAACAGAATTGTAAAGACAAAACACTCATTTACTCAATTCAGTAAATTTAAAAGCATTTATAAATACATTTGGAAAGGATTAGAACCCATGGGAAAAATCGTAGGCATAGATCTTGGTACCACAAATTCCGTGATCGCTGTTATGGAAGGAAGTGAACCTAAAGTAATCCTCAATGAGGAAGGAAGCAGGACCACCCCTTCCGTAGTCGCATTCACAAAAGAAGGCGAAATACTGGTAGGCCAAGTGGCAAAAAGGCAAGCCATCGCTAACCCGGAAAATACGATTTTTTCCATCAAGCGTTTCATGGGTCGTGCCCTCGATGAGGTGTCCGAAGAATTAAAAATGGTTCCTTACGAAGTCATTCAGGGATCCAAAAGTGAAGTACGGATAAAGGCCGGAGATAAATCTTATACTCCGCCTGAAATATCCGCCATGATTCTTCAAAAATTAAAAAAATCTGCAGAAGCCTATCTCGGACAACCTGTCACCGAAGCTGTTATCACCGTACCAGCATACTTCAATGACGCACAACGTCAGGCTACCAAAGATGCCGGTAAAATTGCAGGACTGGAAGTTAAGCGGATCATCAATGAGCCTACTGCCTCGGCACTGGCTTATGGACTGGATAAGAAAAAAGACCACACCATTGCAGTTTATGACTTTGGCGGAGGTACTTTCGATATCTCAATTCTTGAAGTTGGAGACAATGTTGTTGAAGTTAAAGCTACCAATGGCGATACCCACCTGGGCGGCGACAACCTGGACCAGCGTGTCATTAACTGGCTGGTCGAAGAGTTTAAAAAAGAACAAGGTATTGATCTATCGAAAGACAATATGGCTCTGCAAAGACTGAAAGAAGCAGCAGAAAAAGCCAAAATGGAGCTTTCAACTACCAATGAAACAGATATCAACCTCCCCTTCATCACTGCAGATGCAGGAGGACCAAAACATCTCAACATAAAGCTTTCAAGATCAAAATTCGAATCCATGATCGATGACCTGCTGGAAAAATCTAAGTCTCCATGCCTCCAAGCTTTAAAGGATGCCGGACTTAAAGCAGACCAGATTCATGAAGCTGTTCTCGTCGGGGGCTCAACCCGGGTCCCTATGGCGCAAGACCTGGTTAAAAACCTTTTTGGGAAAGAACCTCACCGCGGTGTTAATCCAGACGAAGTTGTTGCTCTGGGTGCAGCGGTTCAGGCTGGTGTTCTTTCCGGCGATGTAAAAGATATCCTTCTTCTGGATGTCACACCGCTTTCTCTTGGAATTGAAACACTGGGTGGCGTCACCACAAAACTGATTGAACGCAACACCACCATCCCCACGCGCAAGTCGGAAACATTTTCAACCGCGGCAGACAACCAGCCTTCGGTAGAAATCAATGTTATCCAGGGTGAGCGGGAAATGGCAAAAGATAATCGGTCTCTCGGGAAATTTCATCTAGACGGAATTCCACCTGCCCCGCGCGGCGTGCCGCAAGTTGAAGTAACCTTTGACATTGATGCCAATGGTATTATTCATGTAGGAGCCAAAGACAAAGGCACCAATAAAGAACAAAAAATTACCATAACCGATTCAACCGGTTTAAGTGATAATGATATTGAGCAAATGGTGAAAGATGCTGAAGCCAATGCTGATGTCGATAAAGAAAGACGGGAAAAAATTGACGTCAAAAACCAGCTTGATTCCGTCATTTACAGCACAGAAAAAACCATCCGGGAAAATAAAGACAAGCTTAAGGAAGAAGACGTCAAAGAAACCGAAGAAGCCGTCGAAGAAGCCAAAAAGCACCTTGAAGGCGAGATACCCGAGATGAAAGAGCAACTTGAAAAAGTCAATGAAGTTGCTCACAAGTTAGCTCAAGCCATGTATTCCCAGGCTCAGGAGCCTGGTGCAGAAACACCGGGTGATGACACACCTAATGACACAGATGCCGGCCCCGAAAGCAAAGCTGATGACGATGTAGTCGATGCAGAGTTTGAGGATGTAGGAAAAAAATAATATCATTCAATCGCGTGCCCTCGAATTCTTCGAGGGCACGAATCTATATTCCAACAATTAAAAAGAATCCCTATGGCAAAAAGAAAACCAAAATCATCTGCTGACCCACAAGATGAGCCTACAATTAATATTGTGGACCGAAGATCTTCCATCAGTGAAGAGGATGATAAAGAATCAAACTCAGACATTGAAGAGCGACTGCCAAGTTATGTAGAACGTCTCAAGCAGGAAGCAGAAGAGAAGGATAAACGCCTTCGGGAATACATCTCCGCTTATAAAGAAAAGTCTGGGGAAAATGATGATTTCCGTAAACGTCTCGAAAAAGATAATGATGTTCGCCTGGATCAATTTAAGGCCAATCTTTTCTCCCGACTGGTCCCGATTCTGGATAACTTGAGCCGTGCCATCCAAACCTCCGGGTCCAATAAGGATTTCGATGGTCTTTACCTGGGCGTGGAAATGGTTGCCAAACAATTCGCCCGTGAACTTAAAAATAATGAAGTAACCATAATCGACACTAAAAACAGGAAGTTCAATCCTAAAACTGACGAGGTGGTCATGACGGAGGACACACCCGATCCCGAACAGGACAACACGATTGTTCAAGAGCTGGAACCGGGATATATTTTTAAAGACAAATTGATCAAGGCCGCAAAAGTTAAAGTGGCCCATTTAAAAACATAGGCCACCTCTAAAAATAACTACTCATGAGCCAACGCGATTATTATGAAGTACTCGGTGTTTCTAACAATGCCAATGAAAGCGAACTAAAAAAAGCCTACCGCCAACAAGCCCTTAAATTCCATCCAGATAAAAACCCCGGAGATAAAGAGGCTGAAGACAAATTCAAAGAAGCTTCCGAGGCTTACGATGTCCTTAAAGATTCTGAAAAAAGACAAATCTATGATCAGTACGGCCATGAGGGCCTTAAAGGACGTGGCTTTGGCGGGTTTAACGGATTCGACGATATCTTCTCCCAATTTGGAGACATATTTGGTGACTTCTTTGGTGGAGGAGGACAACAGCAGAGGACAGGATCGGACTTGCGTTTGGACATCTCTATCTCCTTCAAGGAAGCTATATTTGGAACCGAAAAGGAAGTAGAAGTCAGCAAACATAATCCCTGTGGAACCTGTGAAGGTTCAGGGTCAAAGCCGGGCCACAGACCACAACCTTGCAGAACCTGCCGAGGCACCGGACAGGTCGTTCGCGCTCAGGGTTTTTTCAGTGTCCAGTCCCCTTGCCCAGACTGCCGAGGTGCAGGCCAAGTCATTTCCCACCCGTGTTCCGATTGTCATGGTGATGGTCGGATTCTTAAAAACAAAAAACTTTCTATCAATATTCCTGCAGGTGTGGACGATGGCTCCCGATTAAGGTTAAAAGGCGAAGGAGAACCGGGACCTCAGGGCCTCCCTCCAGGAGATCTTTATGTCATCATGCATGTTGCCGCGCACGAATTCTTTCATCGCGAAGGTCACGACATCCATTGCCGAATGAATTTGACATTTTCTCAGGCCGCCTTGGGAGCTGAAATTCAGGTGCCACTACTAGATGATGATAAAACACAAATTATATCTATACCAGCGGGAGTACAAACCAATACGGCCCATCGCGTTCCCGGGGCTGGGGTTCCTCAATTACGCGGACATGGTAGAGGTGACCAGATCATACATTTAAATATTGAAACGCCCAAACGCTTGAACAAGAGACAAAAGGAACTATTCAAAGAACTATCTGAAATAGATGGGAACCCCATCAAGGAAACACTAAAAGGGTTTTTCCAAAAACTTCGAATGTAATTCACCACCACCCGCACTTACCCAAGACACAAGCTTTGCCACACCTGGCAGGTTTTGACCAATCTGTATTTCATTTTTATTAGCAAGGTCTATTGCTCGTTGCATCCGTTGGCAAGTCAACTCCCCCTTTATATTAAACAACCCTCATTAAGGCTTTTTAATCTCGCTTTAATGGGTATTTAACTTTCAAGTTTTATTATTATCTCAACGACTTGAAAAATTATTTTCAATCTAGTCCTATATTTAAAAATTCAATAGCGTTGGAGGAATTCCATCATGACTCAAAAACTTAAAGTCCCAACAGCATTCGCTCTGTTCATTTTGCTACTCTTTCCTCTTTCATATGGAATCGGGACACCAAACTTGATCACAGCGAATCCTGCTTTTGGATTGAGTACCAAGCCTAACCCTGTCGGCACCAACCTCATCGTAGGTATTGCTAAGAGACAAAATCCTTCCGTCGTATTTGTCACATCAAAAACCAAAATCCAACCTGCAAAGGGAAATGCTCCTTTTGGAAAATTTGCTCCTCCGGGCAGAGGCAGTCCTTTTACTCCTCCACCCGCACCAGGAAATGGAACGGGTACAGGATTCATCATCGACCGGGAAGGACATATTCTCACCAACAATCATGTTGTTGATGACGCAGATATTATAAAAGTGACCCTGCAAAACGAAAAAGAATATGAGGCTCAACTTGTCGGTTCAGACCCCAAAACTGACATCGCACTCATAAAGATTATCCAAAAAAATGGGGAACGCGCCTCTTTCCCATTTTTAGAAATGGGTGATTCTGAGAAATTGGAAGTTGGAGAATGGGTGGTCGCCATCGGCAACCCGTTTGGTTTGGACCATACCGTAACAACTGGTGTGGTCAGCGCGAAAGGCCGAAACATTGGCGCGGGACCTTACGATGAATTCATCCAAACGGATGCTTCTATCAACCCTGGCAACAGCGGTGGCCCCTTGCTCAACATGAATGGAGATGTCATCGGTATAAACACAGCTATCTTTTCTGGCAGTGGAGGAAATGTAGGCATTGGCTTTGCTCTGCCTATAAATATGGCCAAAGATATACTTGGCGATTTGAAACTAAATGGGAAGGTCACACGTGGCTGGTTGGGAGTTATGATTCAGAAAATCACACCAGAACTGCAAGAATCTTTCAAGCTCAAAAATGCAAGAGGTGCCTTGATCAATGATATCAGCCCCAATGGTCCTGCCGACCGGGGAGGAATGAAACGAGGTGATGTCATCACCCGCTTTGATGGGGTGGAAATTGCCTCTATGGAAACACTGCCCAAGCAGGTTGCTGCCATAAAACCGGGAAATTCCGTTAAGGTTGAAGTGATCCGTGAGGGAAAACCGATGACCTTGGAAATCAAGATAGACCCAATGAAAGTAGAAAAACCCGCCTGATTCCCCAAGCCTGCAATAAGCAGGCTACCTCCTGAAAGGGGACTGCACTGTCAAGGGCAGTCCCCTTTCTAATATTTCTTCAAAGCTTATTTTAAAAACTGACTATGTGGAAGTTGGGTCGTCCCCATAAGATGAAGATCTACCGATCTCGCCGCTTCCCGGCCTTCAGCAATGGCCCAAACCACTAGCGACTGCCCCCGGGTCATATCCCCGGCAACAAAAACCCCATCGACGCTGGTCATTTTCTGATCATCACAAGCCACATTTCCACGAGCGTCCAGGTCCATCCCAAGTTCCTGCAACATGCCTTCGTGGATAGGGTGAACAAAACCCATAGCCAGGAGAACCAGCTCGACATCCAAATCAAACTCTGAGCCAGGTACTTCCCGCATTTCTGGACGACCCGTTTTGGGATCGGGATCACCAAATTCAATCTTTACCCCATGAATTTTAGAAACCTTGCCGTCTTGCCCGGTAAACTTTTTGGTAGACACACAATATTCCGTTATTTTGTCCTTGCCTTCACGCGCATTGGCTTCTTCATGCGAAGAGGACACTCGAAATATTTTGGGCCATTGCGGCCAGGGATTTCCATCGTTTCTTGTTTGAGGAGGTTCTGGCAAAAGTTCAAACTGGTAAACTTTTTTTGCCCCCTGCCTGAGTGAGGTTCCAAGACAATCCGACCCCGTATCCCCGCCTCCAATGATCAAAACATTTTTGTCTTTCGCAGTGATGGAAATTTCCTCCGGGATTGTATCTCCCTCATTACGCTTATTTTGTTGTGGGAGGAAATCCATAGCAAAATGGATGCCTGCAAGGTCCCTCCCCTCCACAGGGATATCCCGAGATTTCTGCGAACCGCCACAAAGTATCACGGCGTCAAATTCATTTTTCAATTCGTTGGCTGATTTATCGACACCGATGTTGACACCGGTCTTAAATAATACGCCCGATTCCTCCAGCACCTTCAATCGGCGCTTAACAATTGCCTTATCCAGTTTGAAATGAGGGATGCCATACATCAAGAGTCCGCCGATACGATCATCTTTTTCGAAGACGGTAACCTCATGACCCGCTGTATTGAGTTGATCAGCACAGGCCAACCCTGCCGGCCCCGATCCGACCACTGCTATTTTTTTCCCTGTACGAGAATCGGGTTTATGAGGTTGGATAAACCCCATCTCAAATCCTTTTTCCGCTATCATCTCCTCGATTTTACAGATTGTGACTGCAGGCTCAGTAATGCCCAGCACACAGGCACCTTCACATGGAGCGGGACAAACACGACCGGTGAATTCAGGGAAATTATTAGTCTTCTGTAACAGTTCCACTGCCTCCTGATACCGGCCTCGATATACCATATCGTTCCAGTCTGGAATCAGGTTTCCCAATGGGCAACCCGATTCACTCTGGCAAAATGGAACTCCACAGTCCATACAGCGAGCTCCTTGTTCCTTATACTTCTCTTCAGGAAAAGGCGCGTAGCACTCTTTCTGGTCCTTAAGCCGTTCATCAACCGGTCGGCCAGACGGTGTCTCCCGCCCGTATTCCATAAATCCTTTTATCGCACCCATTTAATCTTTCTATATCCTTTCATTAAGCAACCAGCACTTCATTTTTGCGTTTTTGTTCTTCCAAAACTCTCCGGTAATCTGTCGGATAAATCTTGACGAATTTAGGCAGAGTTTCTTCCCATTCATCCAGCACCTTTTTAGCAACCGCACTCTGTGTGCTTTCAAAATGTTCCTGAATTAATGACTTCAATTTTTCAATATCTTCGGGCTCTTCAACGGGAAGTAAATCAACACTACTTTGGTTGCAGTGAATGGGAAACGTGCTGTCCCGGTCGAGAACATAAGCCAGGCCTCCACTCATACCGGCGGCGAAGTTTCTTCCGGTTGAACCAAGAACCACAACGGTTCCGCCCGTCATGTACTCACAACCGTGATCTCCAACTCCTTCAATCACTGTCTGGGCTCCACTGTTCCGTACTGCAAACCGCTCTCCCCCAATCCCTCTGAAAAATGCTTTACCGGAAATAGCGCCATAAAGAACCGTATTTCCAATCAATATATTGTCTTCGGGAACAAGGGTGGAATCCTTCGGAGGATAAATAAAAATTTTACCTCCGGACAAACCTTTTCCCACATAGTCATTCGCATCGCCGGCCAGACCAAAGGTTATTCCCGGAGCAAGAAAGCCTCCGAAACTCTGTCCTGCTGAGCCTGTGAAACCAAATTGGATAGTATCGGAGGGAAGCCCTTCCTCGCCAAATTTTTTCGAAACTTGGTAACTGAGCATCGCACCGGTAGTCCGGTCTGTATTAAGAATGGGAAGATCACCATATACCTGGGTTTTGTTCTCGAGAGCCAACTTGCTCATTTCTATCAGCTTATGGTCTAAAGCATTGTCCAGGTCACCACTCAAATCCTGAGTGCAGACATTACGTATCTCGACATTATCATCCACATCCGGTTTAAATAAAATTCGGCTGACATCGACGCCATGAGCTTTCCAGTGATCCGTAGCGTAATCTGCCTCAAGAAGACCCACTTGACCAATCAAGTCATCAAATTTACGTATGCCTAACTGAGCCATGATTTCGCGAACCTCTTCTGCGATAAATTTGAAAAAATTGACGACATAATCTGCTTTTCCACCAAATTTTTTCCTTAAAGAAGGATCTTGTGTCGCAATGCCAACCGAACAAGTATTGAGGTGACATTTTCGCATCATGATGCAACCCATAGTTACCAGGGCCGTAGTGGAAAAACCAAATTCATCTGCCCCCAGAATACCGCCTATCACTACATCACGACCGGTTTTAAGTTGACCATCAACCTGCACACAAATTCGCCCACGCAAATCGTTAAGCACAAGAATCTGCTGAGTTTCAGAGAGTCCCAACTCCCAGGGGAGTCCTGCATGTTTAATTGAAGTTTGTGGTGACGCACCGGTTCCACCATCATGCCCGGCAATCAAAACTCCTTCAGCATGAGCTTTAGAGACACCCGCCGCAATGGTTCCCACTCCCGCTTCGGCAACCAGTTTGACACTGACTTTTGCATCCGGGTTGGCGTTGTGCAAATCAAAAATCAATTGTTGGAGGTCTTCGATAGAGTAAATATCATGATGCGGAGGTGGTGAGATCAATCCCACGCCTGGTGTTGAATGCCGAATCTTGGCAATGTACTCACTGACTTTATGCCCCGGCAATTGACCTCCCTCTCCGGGTTTGGCCCCTTGCGAAATTTTAATCTGCAATTCATCGGCATTAGCAAGGTAGAAACTGTTCACTCCAAAACGGCCCGAGGCCACCTGCTTGATTTTGCTACGGCGAGAGTCTCCATTTGCGTCAGGTGTATAACGGACGCTATCCTCTCCCCCTTCTCCAGTATTGCTTCTGCCTCCCAACCTGTTCATGGCAATTGCCAGAGTCTCATGGGCTTCACGGGAAATAGAACCGATGGACATAGCCCCCGTACAAAAACGCCGGGTAATTTCTTCAACAGGCTCTACCTCATTGAGGGGAATTGGGTTGGCCTTTTTAAATTTGAACAATCCGCGCAATGTGCACTGACGCGTACTCTCATTATCAGCATATTCAGAAAACTTTTTAAACGTGCCATAATCATTCGAGCGGGTAGCATGTTGCAATAACCCGATTGCATTCGGGTTGAGCATGTGCTTCTCCTCACCACGCCGCCATTGATAATGTCCACCCAGGTCAAGAATCGAAAACATGTCTTTAGCGAAGCCTTTTTTATGACGGGCTAAAGCTTCTTTAGCCAAAACTTCCAGTTCGGCGCCACTAACACGTGAAGGCGTGCCCGTAAAATATTTCTCAACTACGTCTTCACTCAAACCTACAGTTTCAAAAATCTGCGCCCCACGATAACTCTGGATCGTGGAGATCCCCATCTTCGCCGTAATTTTAAAAAGTCCTTTTCTCGTTGCATTAATAAAATTTGAAACTGCGGTTTCAGCATCGAGTTTTTCGATAAACATGCCCTCTTCAGCAATTTCTGCAACCGTTTCATAGGCCAGATAAGGGTAAATTGCCCCGGCCCCATAACCAATCAATAATGCGAAATGCATCATTTCACGAGCTTCACCCGTCTCAACCACTATCCCCACTCGAGTACGTGTCCGCTCCCGCAGGAGATGATGGTGAACACCCGCCGTGGCAAGCAGGCTGGGTATAGGCGCCTGGTCCGAGTCCATGCCCTTGTCAGAAAGAACCAGAATCGTGGCCCCCTCTTCTATTGCTCTAGAAGCTTTTTCACATAATTTATCCAGCGCCTTTTTCAACCCAGCTTCTCCCTCTGAGGCTGAAAAGAGAATGGGCAGTATCGCCGTTTTTAAATCCGCCTGATTGAGTCCATAAATTTTTTCCATTTCATTGCCAGTGAGAATGGGGTGCTCCACTTTAAGTTTACGGCAATGCTCTGGAGACTCGGCCAGAAGATTCATCTCCTTACCGAGGGTCGCTTCCATGGACATAACCAGCTCTTCGCGGATTGAGTCAATAGCCGGATTGGTCACTTGCGCAAAAAGTTGTTTGAAATAATTAAACAGGAGTTGGGGCTTTTGAGATAGCACTGCCAGGGGGGTATCGTTACCCATTGACCCAGTGGCCTCCATGGCATTCGCAATCATAGGCCCGATCACAAACTTTAAATCTTCAGCGGTGTAACCAAAAGCAACCTGCCTCTTTAAAAGAGATTTAAAATCGGGGTTGAACTGAAAGTTGGTGTCGGGCAGATCATTGAGGTTAACCTGATTTTCTTTCACCCAATTCGTATAGGGTTTTTGCGTTGCAATTTTTGCTTTGATCTCTTCATCTGAAATGATGCGCCCTTCATTAATATCGACTAAAAACATTTTGCCTGGCTGCAAACGTCCTTTGTATTCGATATTGGCCTCATCCACCGGCACCACCCCTACTTCTGAGGCCATGATTACCAGCCCATCTTTAGTCACGTAATAACGTGATGGACGCAAACCATTTCGATCCAGTACAGCACCGCAAGTTTCTCCATCTGTGAAAGCAATGGATGCAGGACCATCCCAGGGTTCCATCATGGAAGCATGGAATTCATAGAACCCCCGCTTGTCATCATCCATCGTTTCGTGCCCACTCCATGGTTCAGGAATCATCATCATCATGGCATGGGGTAAAGACCGGCCGGTCAGGAACAACATCTCCAGGGCCTGGTCAAAATCTGCCGAGTCACTGCCCCCGGGGGCGATGACAGGAAGGATCATATTTATGTCTTCGAATAAAGGGGATTCAAACATCGACTCACGGGCATCCATCCAGTTTTTGTTGCCTCGAACCGTATTGATTTCGCCATTGTGCGCAATATAACGAAAAGGCTGGGCCCGGCCCCAGGAGGGGAAGGTATTCGTGCTGTAGCGGGAATGTGCCAACGCCAAAGCGGAAACCATATTCGGGTCTTTGAGATCCAGATAATAGGTCTCCAGTTGCGGAGCCATCAGTTGCCCCTTGTAAATAAGGGTCTTGCTGGAAAGGCTGCAAGCATAAAAACTTTCATTATTGTCATTGAGTCCGGCCCGGCGTATCCCCCAGGCGGAACGCTTGCGAACACAATAGAGTCTTCGCTCAAAAGCCAACTGATCCGGGATATCCGATCCTGCTCCAACAAAAAGCTGTTTGACAACCGGCTCGACCGACCGCGCCGTTTTCCCGATCGTTGTATTATCGACCGGAACATCCCGCCAGCCCAAAAGCTCCAAGCCTTCTGTTACAACGGCACGTTCCATGATTTCCTGGCCCTTTTTCGTATCCTCACCAACGGGAAGAAAGATATTGCCCACGGCATAACGTCCTGCCTCAGGCAACTTGATCCCGGCTTCCTCACAATGTTTCTGGAAAAAAAGATGCGGAATCTGGATAAGAATTCCGGCTCCATCACCTGTTGCGGAATCAGAACCGCAAGCCCCTCGATGCTCGAGCTTTTTGAGAATTTCTAATCCCTGGGTAATGATTTCATGGGACTTTTCACCCTTCATATTCATGACAAACCCCACCCCACAACTATCTTTTTCGTAGGCGGGATCATAGAGCCCCTGTTTTTTTGGAAAAGCGTGCATAATATCCTTAACTTATTGAATTAAAATACTATCTAGCAACCCAAGCACCGAAAATTCAAAGGTTTTCGCTAGGGAAACAGTCTTAAATAGCAAAAGCCGTGCCTACTAAAAACCCTTGATTTTAAGGGGTTTCAGTAGACCTACCCCATTGTAGAGTAATATAATTACACAAATATGAATATATTTCACACAATTAATATATTTTTTAGGCATTGCATGCTAACTTGAGTTCCGCCGTCGTCTGCCACGATAAGATGTCTAAGGGATTCGAAGCCTATTATAATAAAAGTGTTCATTAAAGGGGGGGATTTCCTACCTCCCCTTACAAAAAGATTTCCACAGGACTTGAAGGGTCCTGAAGTTAAAGGGGTAATTAACTGTTTTTATTTCTCCAATTAACGCTATAATGGTCATCTTATATTTCTTTCTGGTTCAAAAAATATCACTTTGAGGCCATGCAAAGGCAATCTTTACCGGAATGAAGGCGTTTTTAACTCCTCCAAATTGAGAGCGCAAGCATTAGTTTTGCTCAATTGAGGGAGCTTTTTAATAGAAGAGCAGTTGAAATTCTTATAATCTTTTAAGCTAGGTTCGCAATGATCGTTGAAGAAATAATGACCCGCAAGGTCATCACAATTAAATCCAGTGATACCCTTTATAAAGCCCAGAGTTTGATGGTCAAGAACTCCATCCGCCATTTGCCAGTCGTCCAGAAAAAAGAGTTGGAAGGCATAATAACGGAAAGCGATATCCGCGGAGCCTTCGTTCAAAATGATAAAATTTCTTCCCGGGTAGCGATCCTTGACCCAAAAAACATGAAGGTTGCGGATTTTATGACCAGCAATCCACAAATCGTTCAACCGGACACTAATATTGAAGACGCGGCTCTCTTAATTTATAAGAATAAAATCGGTTCGCTCCCTGTCATCAAAGACAATAAGTTAGTGGGCATCATCTCCATCCTGGATATGTTGGGATTATTCATTGATTTAATGGGCATCATCCATTCGAGTTCCAGAGTGGATGTCATAATGGGAAAAGAGCCCAAAAATTTTGAAGCCGTATCCAAGATCATTCACGACCATGGATTGAATATCATTAGTGTTGGCATGTCTCCTTACGCAAAAAGCAAAAAGAAACAAGTCTATTTCTTTCGGCTAGACCTATGCGAGACCGCCTCTCTGGTCAAAAAGCTAGAAAAATCCGGATTCAAGGTACTAAACGCCATTGACTGATATCCGCTTTTTTTAGTTCCCCCTCTTTCTGATCCCAAAATTTTTAATTCTGTATTTTTATGGTTGAGCAATTGGGAAAACCGGCGGACCACAGTAATATTTCGATTTTCCAAGGAGAAACTCCCTTGGGAATTTTTTTAATAAACTTTATAATAATAATGATGCACCCCTAGATTCTGAAAGGAGATTTTTTAGTCATGCAACCCGAAAAACTCATCATCTTCGATACCACTTTAAGAGACGGAGAGCAATGCCCCGGCGCCAGCTTGAACATCAAGGAAAAACTTGAGATCGCCCGGCAACTAGCTCTACTCAAAGTGGATGTGATCGAAGCGGGTTTTCCGGTTGCTTCTCCGGGAGATTTCGAATCGGTCAAACAGATTGCGGAAGAAATCCGAGGCTCAAAAATCGCGGGGCTTTCGCGCGCCCTGGAAAAAGACATTGAGGCAACTGCCCGTGCCTTAGAAAAAGCTGAATCACCGCGCATCCATGTTTTTCTGTCCACCTCAAAGGTACATCGTGAGCATATGGTCGAAAAAGCCAAGGCGGAAATCGTTGAGATGGGGGTGAAAGCCATTCAGTTTGCCCGCAAATATTGTGACGATGTGGAGTTCTCCCCAATGGATGCAACTCGGACAGAAAAAGATTTTCTTGCCGAGGTAGCACGCGAAGTTATCAGCGCGGGGGCTACAACCGTCAATATCCCCGATACGGTGGGTTACACAGTTCCTGAGGAATTCGCAGAACTCATTCGTTATTTAAAGACGAATGTTCCTAATATTGACCAAGCTATTATCAGCGTGCATTGTCACAACGATCTTGGTCTCGCGGTTTCTAATTCTCTTTCTGCTGTGCAGGCCGGAGCAAGGCAGGTGGAATGCACCATCAACGGTATCGGTGAACGAGCTGGAAACGCCGCCATGGAAGAGGTGGTGATGGCTGTTAGAACTCGCAAAGATTTTTTCAGCAACGTGTACACAGGGATCGAGACCAAACATATCCAGACCTGTAGCAAGTTGGTCAGTAGCCTGACGGGTTTCTTCGTGCAACGCAACAAAGCCATTGTAGGTAAAAATGCTTTTGCACACGAGTCCGGCATTCACCAGCATGGCTTTCTCAAACGCAAAGACACTTTTGAGATTATGGATCCCAAAGATGTTGGCGGGGAGGAGTCGGAACTGGTGATGGGGAAACATTCAGGGCGTAGCGCGCTTTTGCATAAAGTTCAGGAGTTGGGATACGATCTCAAAAAAGATGAACTGGACAAAGTGTTCGAGGAGTTCAAAATCCTCGCGGATGAAAAAAAGGAAATCTTTGAAGACGATTTTCATACACTCATCCAGAAACAGAAGTTTTCCGAAGAACAGCAGAACACCTACAAGCTGGGATCTCTGCAATGCGGATTCGAAACGGGAAAGACTCCCCATGCGACAGTAGTTCTTATCAGCCGCGATGGGAAAGAGCATTCTTCCAGCGCAAACGGTGACGGCCCTGTCGATGCAATTTATAATGCTATCGATAAGGTAACAGGCCTCCGTTGCAAGCTTCTGGACTACCAGGTTATGGCTAAAACCAAGGGACAGGACGCCCAGGGAGAAGTAAGTGTTCGCGTTCAGCATGAAAAAAGAGAAGTATTGGGGAAAGGTGCTGGAGTCAACACGATTGAAGCCAGTGGACTTGCTTATTTGAACGCAATCAACAAACTTCTTTTAAAATCAAAATCAGGACCAGTAGAAGGCAGTGACCTGCCGGGACCCTGATGAACAAGACTGACATAGTTACTATCCCCTTCCGGATTATCTGGAAGGGGGGTTTTAATTAATTAATTTTTACCGAGGATATCATTTCCAAAAAGGACACAATTTTTAATCAGGACACTGCCAGCGGTTCTTTCGAATTCAACGAATCAGTAGCTAATGTGTTCGAAGACATGCTGGAACGAAGCGTCCCGATGTATCAGGAGTGCCAGTCGTTAGCGGTGCATTGGTGCACGCAATTTGCCCAGGCACATACCTCTGTCTACGATCTGGGCTGTTCTACCGGCACCCTACTGCTTAAGCTGGCACAATCTATCGACAAAAAAAAGGAAGTTTCCTTATTTGGGGTCGATAACTCGCCAGCCATGTTGGAAAAATCCAAAATAACGCTTCGTGAATCACCGATGCCTTGTGAATTTATTGAGGCCGATTTAAATCAAGGGTTTTCTATTCAGAACGCATCAGTAGTAGTGATGAATTACACCTTGCAGTTTGTGTTACCAGAACACAGGGATCAATTATTAAAGAATATCTTTGAAGGGCTATTGCCTGGAGGATCTCTCGTTATCATCGAAAAGATTAAAAGCGGGATTCCTGAACTTGACCATACTTTCATCGAGTTCCACCATCAGTTTAAACGAGACCGGGGATATTCTAATTTAGAGATATCCAGAAAACGCGAGGCTCTGGAAAATGTGCTAATTCCATGGACGGTGGAGGAAAACCAGGACCTGATAAAAAAAGCGGGTTTCTCTACAGTAGATCTGTTTTTTAAATGGAACAACTTTGCCGGATTTATTGCTTTGAATTAGAAACTATTGTATTCTTAGTAACTTCATAAAAACCAATGCGGTTTTACTTGAAGTTCAGGAAAATCAGGAGGACTCAATCATGCCCCAATACGATCATACTTGCGAAAAATGTAAAAAAGATTTCGTGATAGAAATGAAAATGTCCGAAGTGGACAAAAAAAAGGTTACTTGCCCTGAATGCGGGTCAAAAAAGGTTTCACGCAATGTGACCAACAAATCGTTTTGGAGCGAAAGCATTGACCGCTATAATTATTCAAAAACTCAAAATGATTAAACTTCACAATAGCTAATTTATGCTGACTCAGGTACAACCCACCACTAAAAATTTTCCCGGTCGCTTTGGCGAATTGGTCCAGTTCCCATTACAACGTATTCACATTGAACTGACCAATGTGTGCAACTTCGACTGCACCTTCTGTCCCAAGCAGGAAATGACTCGCCATTATGAATACATGGATTTTGAGAGAGTCTGCGGAATTATCGACGAAATCGCCGAGTACAATATGGCAGAAAAAATCACCTTCCATGTGATGGGCGAACCGTTCATGCATCCCCGGTTTTTTGAAATTCTCGATCATGCGGCACAGTTGGGCATGAAGACAGGCATCACGACCAATGGAACTTATCTCGATGAAGAGATGGCGATCAAACTGGAAAAAGTAACCGCCTCTCAGGTGAACATCTCCCTGCAAACTCCTGATGAAGAATCTTTCAAAACTCGGAAGTCTCGGCGGATGAAATTCGATGAGTACCATAACCGTATCTTGAAATTCATTGAAGGCTGTCTTAAGCAGGAAAAGCCACCAAAAATAAAAGTCCATTTTTTGAACACATCGATTAAAACAGAAGTACCGGGCGATGACTGGACAGTAGGCACAATGAGTGTCATCAACAACACCAAGGAGCTACGCAAAACGTTTCGGTATTGGTCTCAGGAGGTTCATAAAGTCTGCCCGCCTCTCAACGAAGAAAAGCGTTTGGAAGTTGAAAAAAGTATCGACAAACTTTCTGCCTTTAAATGGAACGTGGTAGAAATAGCGCCAAATATCCATTTCGAGACTTACATCCTCAACACCTGGGGTAATGCATTCGCCGAAGGCGGGGAAGTAGTCCCTTCAAAAACTGGTTATTGCGCAGCCTTGAGCGACCATTTTGCCATTTTGTGCAGCGGAGATTTAATTTATTGTTGCGTGGATTACGATGGCAAAACCAAAGCTGGCAACGTGTTTGAAAATTCAATCACAGAGATATTAAATACCAAACCGGTTATTGATGCAGTGGAAGGATTTCAAAAGAATAAAGTAATACACCCGCACTGCCAAAAATGTTTGGGCGGAAGTACTTGGTTTAAGTCGGTGGTCAACCGGTTAGGTTCGATCATTATCTGGAAATACCTCAAACCATTCTTTTATAAAACAAGCTAAAACAGTCGGGATGTAGCGCAGCCTGGTAGCGTACCTGCTTCGGGAGTAGGGGGTCGGAGGTTCAAATCCTCTCATCCCGACCATTTTTTAATATTTCCCTTCCTGGTCCACTCACTCTTAGATTAAATTGTAACAAGATATTCACCTTATTTTAATTTTTTGAAAAATGATTATAGCCAGTAATATTGAAAAGTCGTATGGCCCACAAAGCCTGTTTGAAGAAGTCTCTTTTCTTATCAATAAAGGAGAACGCGTTGGCCTGGTCGGTAAAAACGGGACCGGGAAATCAACTCTATTCAGAATGATATTGGGACAAGAGAGCATCGATTCTGGAATTCTATCGACTCCAAAAGGTTACAGAATTGGAGCCCTGGAGCAGCATATCCACTTCACCCAACCCACCGTTCTCAAGGAATGCATCGAAGCTTTGCCACCCGAAAAGCAATGGGATCATTATAAGGCCGAGATTATCCTTTCTGGACTGGGTTTTTCGGAGCAGGATTTTGAAAAAGACCCTGCTACCTTCAGTGGTGGGTTCCAAGTCCGTATCAATCTTTGTAAAGCCTTGCTGGCCGATCCTAATATGCTTTTGCTTGACGAGCCAACCAACTACCTTGATATTCTTTCACTACGTTGGCTCAAGGAATATCTCAATAAATGGCCCGGCGAAATGATGATCATCACTCATGACCGTGACTTCATGGATAAAGTCACAACCCACACTCTCGGCTTACATCGGAAGCAAGCCAGAAAAGTCAGTGGCGGTACTATTAAATTCTACGAACTGATGATTCAAGAGGAAGAAACCTACGAGCAAACTCGAAAAAATCTGGAGAACAAAAAAAAGGAAATGCAATCTCTTATAGATCGCTTTCGCGCCAAGGCCTCAAAAGCCACCATGGCTCAATCACGCCTAAAAATGATGGAAAAGATGGGCACGATGGAAAAATTGGATACTGAGAAAAATCTAGGATTCAGGTTTAACCATCTTTCCTGCCCGGGAAAAACCATCATGAATATTGAACACCTTTCATTCTCCTACGATAAAAAACCAGAAAATAATATTTTTTCAGATATCTCATTCTCGATCGGAAAGAAAGACCGCATAGGAATAATTGGAGCCAATGGAAAAGGCAAGTCGACTTTATTAAATTGCCTGGCAGGTGAACTGGTGCCGAACTCTGGCTCGATCGTCCCGCACCCCTCTACCTGTGTGGGGCATTTTGGCCAGACCAATATTGACCGTCTCGAACCACAGAATCAGGTTCTGCATGAGATACTCCGTTCCAATCCCAGCCTTTCCCTGCAAGCGGCCCATAGCATATGTGGAGCCATGATGTTTGAGGGAGACCTGAGCAAAAAAAAGGTGAACGTATTATCTGGAGGGGAAAGGAGCCGTGTTCTACTGGGGAAAATTATTTCTCACCCCACTAATCTATTACTTTTGGATGAACCTACTCATCATCTCGATGTAGAATCTATTGAAACTTTGATCGAAGAGTTGAACGATTATGCCGGGGCTCTGGTAATTGTTACTCACTCCGAACTGATATTAAAAACTTTGGCTAAAAACTTAATCATATTTCACCGCGGACGAGCAGAATATTTTCATGGCGGATACGAAGACTTCCTGGAAAAAGTTGGCTGGGAAGGAGAGCCGGTTACTGAAAAAAAGGTGAAAACTAAAATAAACAAAAAAGAAGCCCGCAAATTGCGAGCACTTGAACGTCAACAAGCTCAGGCCAGCCAGGACGCCTAATGGCCTATAAGCTTTCATCCCTAGTCCCTACAGAATAATTCAACACATACCTTATCATGATCGACAAATTCAGTCACGAGCCGGGCAAAGTCACGCGAGAAGCTCTTAAGCTATGGTTCCAACATCACCTGAAATACACTTTGGTGGACGATAAATTTTCTGCAACCAAAATGGATCACTTCATCAGCCTAGCCTTATCAGTGCGAGACCATCTCGTTAGCCGGTGGCTCCAGACCCAACAATCCTATCACGAGAATAATGTAAAAAGAGTTTACTATTTATCTATGGAGTTTCTGATTGGAAGATTATTGACCAATAATTTGATCAATCTTGGAATATACGATGAATACAAACAAGCTCTAGATGAAATGGGTTATGACATCAGCGAACTGGAAGAAACAGAAGTTGAAGCGGGGTTAGGTAACGGTGGGCTTGGGCGACTGGCAGCCTGCTTTCTTGATTCCATTGCCAGCTTGGGAATTCCTGGATACGGATATGGAATCCGTTACGAATTTGGTATCTTTCACCAGAAAATAGTAAGGGGTTATCAGGTTGAAATGGCTGACAACTGGTTGCGTGTGGGCAATCCCTGGGAAATCCCCAGGCCCCGCTCCTTGGTCCCTGTCAATTTTTATGGCCGCGTGGAATCGAATCAGAACGCGCAAAACAAAAAGACACAAAAATGGATCGACACCCAAAATGTCATGGCCATGGCTCACGATATCCCCATCCCAGGTTACAAAAACAATACGGTCAACAACCTTCGTCTATGGAGCGCTCGGTCAAGCCGGGAGCTGGAACTGGAACATTTCCAAGCCGGAGATTATTTTCAGGCCGTACAAAACAAGCATGAAAGCGAAATAATTTCCAAAGTATTGTATCCCGCCGATCACAACCAACTGGGAAAAGAACTCCGCTTCAAACAAGAATACTTTTTCGTTTCTGCCTCCCTGAGCGATATTGTCCGGCGTTATAAAAAACGCCATACCTCATTTGACATGTTTAGTGAAAAGGTTGCCATCCAGTTGAATGACACACATCCCGCACTGGCCATCGTTGAATTAATGCGCATTTTGACAGACCTTGAAAATGTTCCCTGGGAAAAAGCCTGGAAAATAACAGTCGATACCTTTGCATTTACCAACCATACGATTCTTCCCGAGGCGATGGAAAAATGGTCTGCAGAGTTATTCGGTAGAGTTTTACCCAGGCATCTGGAAATCATTTTTAAAATTAACCAGCAGTTTATGGATCAGATACTGGAACGTTATCCTGATGATGTAGGAAGAATGAACAGGATGTCCCTGATTGAAGAAAATCACACAAAATATATTCGAATGGCAAACCTTTCAATTATTGGAAGTCATTCGACCAATGGAGTTGCGGAACTGCATTCCACTATACTCCGTGAAAAAGTTTTTTCTGATTTCCATGAAATGTTTCCAAACCGGTTTAATAACAAGACCAATGGAATCACACCACGCCGCTGGCTGAAGGCCTGTAACCCAGAACTTTCCAAGCTGATAACTGATTATATTGGAGACTCATGGGTTCATGATTTATCAGAAATAAAAAAACTTCAGGATCATATCAACGATTCCGATCTTATCCAACGCTGGAAAAAAATCAAAACTGACAATAAAATTCTATTGTCAAAACACATTAAAGATAGTTTAGATTTGGAAGTTGATCCAAACTCTCTGTTTGAAACTCAAATCAAAAGAATTCATGAATATAAAAGACAGGTCTTAAGTATTTTACATGCCATAGCCCTTTATAATCGTATACGAAGAAACCCGGAAAATTTCAAAGCCCCCAGGACCATAATGTTTTCCGGTAAAGCGGCACCTGGTTATGCCATGGCAAAGTTGATCATCAAATTCATAAATTGCGTTGCAGACACAATAAATACCGACACTAGCTTACGGGGGAAGTTAAAGGTAGTGTTTTTGCCAAATTACTCCGTGACTCTGGCAGAAAAAATTATTCCAGCCTCTGATCTTTCCGTACAAATTTCAACAGCCGGAATGGAAGCTTCTGGCACCGGAAATATGAAGTTATCTCTCAATGGCGCTTTAACTGTGGGAACACTTGATGGGGCTAATATTGAAATAATGGAAGAAGTTGGAAATGATAATATCTTCATATTTGGATTGAACGCCAATGAGGTTATGGAAAAAAAGCAAGCGGGTTACCAACCTAGAGACCTTTACACGCAGAATCTGGAGTTAAGGGAAGTTCTGGATATGGTTCGTAAAGGCTTTTTTTCCGGCCCACAGGGGAATCTATTTCAACCTATCTTGGAAAACCTTCTGGATCATGGCGACCCTTATATGGTCCTTGCAGACTTCCAACCCTTCTGTGATATCCAGGAGGAAATAGGCAAAGCCTATTTAGATAGCGACGCATGGATAAGAAAATCCATCATCAATGTTTCCAGGATGGGAAAATTTTCCAGTGATCGATCCATTAAAGAATATGCAGATAATATTTGGAACATCCCCGTTAATCCAAAAAAGTGAAGCTAACATTCTCAAACCCTGCCATAAAATTTAGTCCATTTAGCAAGTTTCTCCGTTATACTTTTTGACCATTGCCCAGGCAGTAATCGCCACTCCCAATTATTTTCCGCAATTCCAGGACAATTCATGCGGGCTTCAGAGCCCAAACCCAACACATCCTGCATGGGCAGAATGACCGTATCAGCAACGGAACTCATTGCCAGAACTATCAATTCATCAGAAACAGTGTCGGCGCAGATATTTTTTCCTAGAATATTTTCCAACTTCATTCTGGATTCATTGCTCAATTCCTCTACAAACCAACCGCGCACGGTATTGCAGTCATGCGTTCCTGTATAGAGGACACAGTTTTTCACATGGTTGTTCGGAGCATAAGGGTTTTCCAAAATGTCTCCATCAAAAGCAAAAATTAAAAGTTTCATTCCAGGAAACCCAAATCGTGTCATAGCGTCCTTGACATCTTGAGTAATAACACCCAGATCTTCAGCAACAACGGGGATAGATTCAAAATCATTCATCAGTGTAGAAAACAATTCAATCCCAAGGCTTTCCTGCCATTGCCCATTTATGGCGGTTGGTTCACCAGCGGGTATCTCCCAGGCTGCAAGAAAACCTCGAAAATGATCAATCCTTACCAGATCAAATAAATCCAGGTTATGTTTCATTCTCGAAATCCACCAGGCAAAACCAGTTTGGTGGAGATAGTCCCAGTCAAAAACAGGATTCCCCCATTTTTGTCCTGTTTCACTAAAATAGTCAGGAGGGACTCCGGCAACAACAACAGGTTTTAATCCTTGATCAAGCTTGAAAACATTTGGGTGACCCCATACATCGGCACTATCATAATTTACGTAAAGGGCCACATCACCAAATATGCGCAATCCTTTATCCTGACAATAGTTCTTAAGTTCCATCCACTGACAATATAAAATAAATTGAAAATATTTCTCTCTTTCCAACGGTTCTTGCAAGTTCCCTACATAACGATCTATCGCATCAGGGTTCCTTTTCTTTATATCCTCAGGCCACTCATTCCAGGAACATCCATCAAACAAGTTTTTAAGCACAGTAAATAGGCAAAAATCGTCAAGCCAATATGAGTTTTGAGTACAAAATTTTTCAAACTCATTATTTCCCACGCTTTCTTTGAAGCGGTCATAACATTTTGTTAAAAGTTTTATTTTGAATTCCAAAACAGATGAGTATTGAACCCGTTCTGATAGAAACTCCGGAGCGAACTCAAGGTCACCTTCTTTCAGCAAGCCATCTCGAACCAAGAGTTCAGGGCTGACAAACAATGGGCTGATTGCAAAAGCTGAAGTACAACTATAAGGCGAATTCCCGAACGAAGGAGGGTTTATGGGAAGGATTTGCCAAAGAGACTGGCCAGACTGTATTAATGATTCAACAAATTCAAATGCAGAGAGCCCAAAATCTCCAACACCAAACCTGGATGGCAAGGATGTAATATGAAGGAGAATACCACTGCAACGATTTTCATATTTGTGAGGCATGTATATATATCAGGGAAATATTGTTCATTGAGAAACTCTAATTAAAGTGACTTGGTTAGAGATTCAAACTTTGATATCTAGGGTAGCTTCTTTAATGACATTTATATAAATCAGAGCACCGTTCCCTTTCTCAGGAATATTACTCTCTGCCAATTCAAGATATTTCATAAAATGCGGTTCCAGTATTTTTCCAGCGATTTCTTCGGCCAGCTGAATGGCTTTACCGGCGTATAACAAAATCTGTTCTGTTTCGATTCCCGATATATCGTTAAAAAACCATCCACAACTGGTATACATGAGCATAGAATTGCGTTGCAGTTCCAGAAGTTTTAGCGCAATATCCTTTTCCGATTTCTCTAACTCACGCAATGAATGCTTGGTAAAAAATGATTCTCTATTTACCCGGTTTATGCAAACATCAATATATTGGTTCCTAGCCTCCCAAGGCTCTTTAAACAAACCCTGGCCAACTTCCAGAAAAACAGAGTCCAATTCTCCCTGCAGCCAGTCAAGCGCCTCTCTTAAAGGAGCTCTCCAGCTTTGATTCCAATCCTGATGACCACCCGTTTCACACCCACAATGACTTTTCCAACGGGATACCCCGTGAGCACAACTCCATGAAGTGTTTTCCTTGATTTCAATTTCTTGTAACGGTGGAAAATTTTCCAAATACTCAGCGTAATTGGTCAACCTTGCATCAATATTGTCATCAATGTATTGCAGTGCAAATGCCAGTGCCATATCTCCAAACTTATGATGATGCCCATAAGTTTCTCCATCTGTAGCAACACTAAGTAATTGAGAACCACCATTATTGTCAGTATGTATTAGCTTCTCAGCAAAACATTTGCCATCCCGCAAAAGATTATCAAACGCCAGGGATTGCGACAATGAACCATTGTAAAAGAAAACATTTATGCTCCTCCCCTTCCCCAACTTTATTTCATAGGGCCGGTAGATATCTAAACCCTCACCCATCTTTTCATCGTGAGTCAATAGACTACCCGCCTGATGGGGTGCCAAAACTGTAAACCGAATTCCTAAGTCTGCCATGATCTGGAGAGTTTCCAAGTCCACAGCCGTTTCAGGAAGCCACATCCCTTCCGGCAAACGTTTAAACCGATATTCAAAATCCCGGATTCCCCAATAGACCTGAGTATACTTATCCCGCAAGTTTGCCAGCGGCATAATTATATGTGAATGGCATTGCGCCATTGCCGAACCATGTCCAGAAAATTTTTCTCGGCTGATTTCATCTGCTTCCAGAATCGCCTGATACGTATCGGGAGCCTTGCTTTCCATCCAACTTAGCAAGGTAGGGCCAAAATCAAAACTAATATTGGAATAGTTGTTGACCAACTCTATGATAGAACCCTTTTCATCAAGTATTCGAGCGCGCGTATTAGGGCCGTAGCATTCAGCATGAATACGCTCATTCCAATCATGAAAAGGGTATGCTGATTCCTGGTATGAAATAGCCTCCAACCATGGGTTTTCCCTGGGTGGCTGGTAAAAATGTCCGTGTATGCAAATATACCTGTTCATGAATTCAATATTTATTTCTTATTTTGCACGCAAGGGCAACAATCATTCATTTTTGATATTTTAAAAATATGACACCTAGAGGAGGTAAAACAAGGCTGGCAGAAAAAGGTTGCCCATGCCAAGTCATAGGTTCACTTTGTATAGATTGTGGATTACCATTTCCGCCGCCACCAAACTCACCCGCATCACTGTTCAGCAATTCCTTCCAAGTTCCTTCACAAGGAAGGCCTACCCGGTAATCAACCCTGAGTACAGGGGTGAAATTTAAAGCTACGACAATTTTATCATCAGGACTAATGCCTTTCCGCATGAAAATGAGAATGCACTGCTGAGAGTCGCTGCCATCGATCCACTCAAAGCCTTCAGGAGAAAATTCATTCTCATGAAGAGAAGGTTCATTAACGTATAAACGGTTCAGGTTTTTCAACCAAGCCTGCAATCCTTTATGACTTGGATACTCTAAAAGATGCCAATCAAGGCTCTGGTCATGATTCCACTCTACCCACTGACCGAATTCTCCCCCCATGAAAAGAAGCTTTTTTCCCGGCTGGGCAAACATATATCCAAACAGCAATCTTACGTTCGCAAATTTCTGCCAATCATCTCCCGGCATTCTGGATAGCAAGGACCCCTTGCCATGAACCACTTCGTCATGAGAAAGAGGTAATATAAAATTTTCGTGGTAAGCATACAGCATTCTGAAGGTCAATTGATCATGGTGAAATTTTCTATGGACAGGATCATTTTCCAAATATTTTAATGTGTCATGCATCCAACCCATATCCCATTTCATTCCAAATCCCAATCCACCGCTATAAGTGGGTTTCGAAACCATGGGCCAGTCTGTAGATTCTTCAGCCATCATCTGCGTATGAGGGTGGCTCTTATATACTTGTTCATTAAGTTTTCGTAAAAATCCAATCGCCTCCAGATTTTCCCTGCCCCCATTAACGTTAGGAACCCATTCCCCTTCCTTCCTTGAGTAATCCAAGTAGAGCATGGATGCCACCGCATCAACACGTAACCCATCAATATGAAACACATCTAACCAATACAGTGCGTTACTAATAAGAAAGCTTGATATCTCATTTCTTCCATAATTGAAAATATAACTTCCCCAATCGGGATGAAAGCCTTGCTTGTCATCGGCATGCTCATAAACATGGGTCCCATCAAAATTACCCAAAGCAAATTCATCTGTAGCGAAATGAGAAGGCACCCAATCCAGAATCACCCCAATATTGTTTTGATGCAACGTGTCCACCAGAAACATGAAATCCTGTGGCGTTCCATAACGACTCGAAGGAGCAAAATATCCGGTACACTGATATCCCCAGGAACCATAAAAGGGATGCTCCATAACAGGAAGGAACTCCACATGTGTAAATTCCATTTCCTTGAGATACTTGGCTAAAAGTGGTGCCAGTTCCCGATAGGTGAGCAGGGCGTTCTCGCTCTTACGCATCCAGGACCCGAGATGCATCTCATAAATTGAAACAGGGCCATTAAGCAAGTTATGTTCCTCGCGTCCCTTCTCAACCCAGTTCTGGTCATTCCAAGAATAGTCCAGGTCCCAAACGATACTTCCAGTCTTAGGAGGAGTCTCACAAAGTACTGCAAAAGGATCGGCCTTCTCAACCTGGTATCCATTCTGATGGGATTGAATATTGTATTTATAAATATCGCTCTTCTCGACTTCAGGAAAGAACCCTTCCCAAATCCCAGACTCCTGAATGGGTTTCAGAGGATGCAGCCCCTTTTCCCAACCATTGAAATCTCCCACCACATGAACCTCTTTTGCATTGGGGGCCCAGACCGAAAAATATGTCCCCCCTTCTATTCTACGAGCCCCTAATTTTTCATAGAGGTGAAAATGATTGCCTTCATTAAAAAGGTGAAGATCATCATTAGTAAAAAGGGAGACAGGTGAGGTCATTTCATTTTTACGAAATTTTTTGGGTACGCTTCGAGTCATATTTGATGGGGTCTGTTATCTAAATACTTCACAACTATTTAGATGCGTTTCGGATCAATTTTTCGGTTAATATGGATTTTAGAACCTATCTTTAATACATGGGTTTGGTAAATAAGCTACTCATCATAACATTTGAATTAGTTTTCTGAAAAAGCTTTCAGGACGCGCCTAAATTTTTTTTCCATGAGCGAAGAAAACGACCCACATAAATCTCTGGATTTCTCCCGCCAGCATTTAAAGAGTGATGAAAATGAACTGGATGCCGACACTCGCAATAAATTAATGCAAATACGGCACCGGGCTCTGGAGTCCTCATTGGGGAGGAAAAGCAATTTTCCCAATTGGGCTACCCTACCCATAATAGCTTTCGTCACCGCATTAATCTTTATTGCACTGATATACTTAAAACCTAATCCTGGACCTCAAACCGTCAATAGTCTGGAAGACTTGGAAATCCTTATTTCCAATGATCCGATTGATTTTTTTGAAAACCTTGAGTTTCTCCAGAAATGGAAAAACCAATGATTAAACAGTCAAACAAATTATTATCACTTCTTTCGCTGATCATGCTGACTTTAGTCCCGATCCCGAGCTTGGGGCAAAGCCTAGAAAATGGCATGGCATGGAAAGAATTGGGTTCTGAGGAAAAACTGCTTCTTGTCCCTCTTGAAAATAAATGGAGTAGCCTTTCACCTGAAAAACAAAACCGCCTGAATACAGGAGCAAAAAGGTGGAATACAATGAGCGCGAACCAACAAAATTCTCTCAAGGAAAAGATTCAGGTATGGAAACTAAAATCCCCTGATGAGAAACTTGCCATCCGAAACCAGTTCAAACGTTTCCAAAACCTACCGGAAGTTGAAAAACGATCGCTGCGTAATATCTATGAAAACTTCAAAAACCTTCCTTTAGAAAAACAGCAATCTCTTTTAACCCAATACAGAAAAACAAACGATTAATCATTCAGAAACGACACATCGGAATCCCACATAATGAAACTTGTGAATAGGAAGACTGGATATCCTATGAGAAGACTTCAAGCTTCCCACTCCATTTCGCCATGATCCACCCCGGGCCACTTTACCACTTCGTTCATGATCGCTTTGGGTCCATTCCCATACATTTCCTGCCATATCATAGAGCCCCCACGGATTAGGCATTTTTTTTCCCACATCATGAGTCTTTTTGTCTGCATTGCCTTTATGCCAGGCATAGTGGTCTGGTTGGTCTTCTCCCCAAAAATAAAGAGATGTTGTTCCTGCGCGAATTGCCTTTTCCCACTCCTGTTCTGTGGGCAACCGTTTCCCAACCTTATTACAATAAGCAGCAGCCTGATTCCAAGTCACCTTTTCAACAGGTCGATTCATTCCTTGAAAAAATGAGGGGTTGGATTGCATAACCTTTAAATAATCCGCTTGAGTCACTTCATACCGGTCCATATAAAACCCATTTACATTTTTACCTGTCTTTATTGCATCCGATTCACCAATATATACCATGTTAGATATGTCGGCCCCATGGACTATTCCAGGATTAAAAACCTTCCATAGCACCAGACAACTCAACACAAAATTATATTTAGCGGGCAGATTCATTGGTTTAACGTTGCATTTTTCTTCTATCTATAGGGGCGTCGAATTCTTTCTCACAATGAGGGCACTGCAAAGGCCGCGACTTTTGTTTTTGCAGTTCCTCAACAAATCCGTATGCGATGATTCCTACAGGAAGGCCAAAGGTTCCCAAACCCAACATAGAAATAAAACCACCAAATATTTTCCCCAATGTTGTGATGGGATAAACGTCACCATAACCTACCGTTGTCATGGTGGAGACCGCCCACCACAACGCCGCAGGGATGCTCGAAAAAACCTCCGGCTGGGCTTTATTTTCTATAAAATAAATTCCCCCTGAAGCAAAAACCAACATTCCCATCGTTGCCGCAAAAACAATAAACAGTTCTTCCTTAGTGTCCCTTAAGACCACTTTAAATAGGTGCAGCGATTGAGAATACCGTGCCATTTTGAATAAGGCGAAAAGCCGGAACAGGCGAAGAACCCGAAGGAAACGCAAATCCATATCAAAAAAGAAAGGCAGGTAAAATGGGATGATTACCATTAAATCTATGAGCGCAGAAGGGGTGAGCATGTAGCGAATCCGTCCCCTAATTGGGCCGCTGAATTCCGGCTTCAATGTACAAGTCCAGACTCTCAGTCCATACTCAATGGAAAACACCACCATGGAAAACCATTCAAAAACCCTCATGGGTCCCGAATATAATTTAGAAAAATCCTTCATCGTTTCCAGAGCAACCGCAAAAACATTGAGGACAATCAGGGAAATAATGAAAATATTAAACCCACGGCTAAGAAAATCGCTTTTAGATTCTGGCTCTAGGATTTCACCGATCCTTTGCTTCATGGGATTTTCCTTATTTATGGATGGGATTCATTTTTTCGCAACACTATACACGTAAGCAATTTATTAATTATCCCTCAGACATAGACAAAATATTGGCGTGGGAGAAAGAAATACCCCTATTTATGAAAAAGTGAATGCTGAAAGAAAAGGCCACTAGACACGAAAAAACCCTTTATTTGAAAAGACTTACAGACGCACCCTTCCGCCGTTCAAGTTTGGCATGGAACTTGCCGTAAAGGAAGATATAAATATTGATTATGCATATATATCAGGAGGATTAACGACCATGGAAAAGGTTAAAGTTGCTTACCCCGTCTCAGACAGTACTGCAAACATGCAAAGCTCTACGGAAACATATGTATTTAAAAGTATTTTTGCGTCTTTAGCAGGAGCCTCTATACCAGCGCTAATTTTCTATTTTTTAATGTAATAAGTAATCCGAGGTGGATTATAGTTCCTCCACTTTGATAAAGACGCTCCTTTTTTCTATCTTCCCGGAAAAATTACTGCTAGCTATGCCTGAGCTTTGCTCATTTTGACTGAGATTTAATCCACCCAATTCAATCCACTTTCCCACCTGCCCCCTAATCACAGTATTTAGTCCAGCAGTTTCTATTTGTCCATTTTTTATCCTGGATTGTTGAGGGGATATTTCCAAAACAACCTGATCTCCTCGAAGATGAGGCAACACCATGAACCCGGTCCGCACATCTTTAAACCGAGTGGACTCAAATTCTATAACTTCCCTTCCATTGTTAACTATTCTCTTTTCCTTTAAGGGCACTCGCTGGCTAAAATATATCGCTGCCGGATTTCCTTCCAGGGTCGTAACAACTTGGGTATTCATTTCATCTAAATGGGATTTTTTGTTTAAAAGCCTCCCACGCAATAACCCTTCCCCCTTTTTACCTTCTACAACTAGTCCCTCTGCATCCTTCTCACCGGAGCTAATAATAATCCGCCCGGCTTTGCCTATGGGAATTTCTGCGTCTATTCCCTGCTCCAGTTTATTCAGCTGCGACCGAATCCCCTGTTTCACGGTGATTCTCAAATTTTTGAGCTCGGCATCAATTTTTTCGAGAATAACTTTGATCTCTCTCAGTTTTCTTGGAGACGCGCGCACGATAAGTTGATTGCGCATACCCGAAATTGTCTCATTACTCCCCAACAAAGGGCGAAGTATGGGAATCAATTCCTCCGCCTGTCTATTATTAAGGGGAATAATCTCCAGTTTTTGCTGGGCCAATACGGTGGAAACAGTGAGGAAAAAAATCAAAAAACCGCATTTCAGGGTTCTTGAAAACATAAAAGATATTTTGGGAATGGTTTAGTCTCTACTCGATAACTGAATCCAAAAAATACTTGAACCTTACCAGACAGGCCAGCCAGAATTAAAATCTTCGGGTTTTTATTCTCGGAACAGATTTCATGAAATCCTGAAATCCATTCAGGCCTTCTTCAACATATCCGTCAAATTCAGCTTCCTCTGTATTACCTTTGGAGATTATTTTCGGCCTGATCTTTATCTTTTTGCCATGTTTCAGGAATTTGGCAAAATTGACTCGGCATTCATCCACAAACCGATTGAAATCATGATCAACGCTCATACGGGCAGAGTAGAAACGTTTATGCGTTTTCTGCCTCTGGCAAACAAGCTCAGAGCTCTTAAAACTAATCTTAATCTCTTCCTTGCGTTTCAGGAGTTGTTCATAAGAACCTCTTCGATGAACATCACGCAAAAAATTATAGGCGGCGGTGGAAAGAACAAAAAATTGATTTTCCTCTTCAGTTGAATTGGACCGGTCGGGATGAAACTTTTTGGCCAGTTGCCAATACCGCTTTTTAATCTGCTCCCCGCTGGCAAAATTTTCCAAGCCCAGGAGATGATAAAGATTATAAGATTTTAAAACCAAAGGATATTTCATTCTTGATATTATACAACCTCAAGGAAAATGAGGACCCTTAATAATATAAAACCAGCTTATGATCGAACTGACTTCAGTCCTAATTATAATATTTCTCTTCGTGTTTCCACTACCAACATTAGTCACCAGCCTGGGTTTGGTAACCACCTGGGGTTTATATAGAAAGTATGAAGCCTTCCATAATCAGCCCTCCGAAGGAAAAAAAAACCTGATCCTTCATGCTACATTGTTTCTAGTAAATACTATTTGCAGCATTCTTCTGGGAATTATCCTGGCATTTGGGATCTTTTATTTCATCTACGAAAGCTTTTACCTATTTATCTTCAATTTTTTATTTTGTACTACGGTTTCACTGAGGTGGTTTGATTTCACATATAAACTATATCGGTTATTTATATATAAACTCAAACCCTTTAAAATAAATGCCTTGACTCAATCCTATTTTGTCGTTTGTCAAGGATCTCGGGAAAGGGATCATGGCGGCTTCGGGCTGGCACCGGTCTATGCAGATGCTGGATTACTAGAACTGGATAAAAGCGAAGTGGTTTTTAAAGGCGTCTTTAGTGATAAAACCTTCTCGCCCTCCAATATCATCAATGTGGAGAAGAAGAGCTCTGATAAAATAAAAATCCATACAAAAAAACCCAACTTAAAAAGCCCAGATGTGTTTTTAATAACCCTGAAAGATCAATTTTATCCATTCAAAAGCCGGCCCGACCGTGACAAAATTTTCCATCATCTTTCATTCGACACAAATATCCCAACAACATTATAAAGAAGTATCTGGCTAATATTACTCTCAAAATTTTCCTTTGGAGGATTGGCATGCTGATAACCCATGCAGGATCAGGTGATATTCAAAAATTGGCAATCCTATTTGACCAATACAGGGTTTTTTACCAACAGAAGAAGGAGTTAACTAAAGCCACTGAATTTCTGAATTCTCGTATCAGAAACAAAGATTCTGTAATTCTTGTTGCTCATGAGAAATCAGATATTATCGGCTTTACTCAGCTTTATCCAAGTTTTTCATCGGTAGGAATGGGGAAAATATGGATTTTAAATGATTTATTCGTGAGCCCTGATTTCAGACGACAAAATGTTGCCAAATACCTTATGGAAGCGGCAAAAAAACACGCTAAAGAAACTGGAGCCCTTAGAATAGACTTGGCGACACAAACTTCTAATTCCAATGCGCAAAATCTTTATGGGTCCATGGGCTACATCAAAAATGAGGTGTTTTGGCATTACAGCTTGGAATTATAAAATATAGCAAATTGCCAAGTTGATTGAACAAATGCCATCAAATTGATAAAATGAACAACGCATAACTACCACTACTTCAATAATATAAATCTCACCTTCCATGGCTCAAACCACCACTCGGAATTATTACAAGATACTCGGTATCACTCAGAAAACGAGTAAAGCCGATATTAAAAAGAAATATCGCGAACTGGCTAAAAAATACCATCCGGACACCAACTCTGGCAGCAAGGTAGCCGAGGACAAATTTAAAATCATTTCCGAGGCCTATGAAGTACTTAGCAATGCGAAAAAACGAAAAGAATACGACCGGGAACGGGCCTATCAAAAAAAATCGCCTCGGCGGCCCAGGAGCCAACCCGATTGGAGCGGTCCTCCCGGTGGTTTTGGAAGAGAGTCTGGAGGCAATCAGCAAAGACAAGAAGAGCCTTTCGCCCAGGAACCCGAAGCAGTTGATCCGGATATGCCAACCTCTGGATTTGACCTGCAGTTCATGATTGATGTTCCTCTCCCCATCGTCGCATTAGGAGGGACGATTCCTTACACTTATGAAAAATACGTGCAATGCGAGGAATGTGAAGGAACCGGATCCAGTGGCGGGGATGAATGCCCTGAATGCCAAGGCAAACAACTGGTCGTCCGTTCCGTTACCCTGGACGTAAAAATTCCCCCAGGGGTCGCGGACCAATACACTCTGGCTTTTATCAAGGAAGGTGGGGCGGGAAGAAACGGAGGCCCACCGGGACAGTTGTTTTTAAAAATCTGCACTCAACCCCATCCCAAATTTAAGCGAGTCAAAAATGATATCATTGAAGAAGTATTTATTTCTGCCAGCCTTGCCGAAGAAGGTGGACCTCTCAAGGTTGATACCTTGAATGGCACGACAACAATTCAGGTGGAAGAAGAAACTCTGGTTGGAGAAGAGCTTCGTGTGCCAGGAGAAGGTGCGGCAATAAGTTGGGGGAAAAAACGAGGCGACCTCATCATCAAATTTAATATAGAGGCTGAATGAGTATAAAATTTATCATATTCATGGTCGTCTTTGCACTCTTGCTGACTTTGATTCTCTGGTTCATTTTTCGATCAGGAAAAAATCAGCCCATCAAAAAACTCAAAAAACAGACGAAAAAAATACCCACCAAAAAGAAGGCATCCCTCCCAGCGAGCAACCCTGAAAAACCCAAATCCGTACTTTCAAATGAAGAGGTTAGACGAATTATTGCAACGGAATTATTTAAAAGGAATCCAGAAGTAGTCACCCATGTGGTGAAACAATGGCTTCGTGAAAAGTAAGGATTAACCCTTACGAGCTTTCACTTCTGCCGCATAGGCTTTAGCCCGTTTCAGCATTGCGGCTCTTTCCTCTGGGGAAAAGTCTTTTCTTGGGGTGGGTCCTGGAACCCCGCCGGAAGACTTCGCCGGAGCGGCCGCTGCTTGTTCTACCGCCGCCGGGGCCTCTGCTGCTGGCTTGTCAGCTGCAGGTTCTGCTGCCTTTCCTGCTGGAGCAGGTGCAGCCTCGCCCTCTTTACGAATCAATCGCATAGAAGACCAAACGTCTGGAGTAGGATAGGCCGTGTCGACTCCTATCTTCAAATCCATACGAATAATTTTTTCATCGGTACATTCAGTGATCCAGGTATTGGACGCACCACCGGCGGCAAAAATTCCATCGATGGGATAACTGGTCCCATTTTTATCCACTAAAGACTTCACCCCAGTCTTGTCGAAAAGGGTCAATGCCTCTGCCTTATTGGGAATTCGCCAATTATCGAAACCGCCAAACTTATCTTTATTCTTATTGACCCAATCTACATATTCCCGATGATCAAACCAGGTATAAAACTTTTTCACATCCAACCAGGCATCGGTCTTTTTCCACATAAAACCACTATTGGGATCCGTGATGGTTCCATCCTCATTATCGACCAGAGGGTCTCCCACTGGACCAGCTTTTTTAGCCGCCTCAGCTTTTTTGGCTGCCGCAAGCTTTGCCTTTTCAGCCGGTGATAACGCTTTTTCTTCAGCTTCTGCCATTTTTATCCTCTGTGAACGGAACCATTCTCTTTCAAAATATCATTCAAATCTTTTCCCGACTCGGTAAGGTCTCTTAATATTTCACCCAACCTGGAGGCAGAATATGTGTTTAACCGAGTTTGAAAATCTACTCTGTAATCCGCAGCATTTTTACGGATCCAATCCACAGCAACCTGCTCCTGAGTTTCGCAACTCATATTGGCGCATTTTTTATCCAACAGGTTGGTCTGGGATAACCGTATGATTTCACAAATCAAGTCTGCTTTGATCTGGCTCATACTAAAATTTTAACACAAAGTTTGAGGGAAAAATAACCCATTGGTTATAAAAAAGGGCCACCTTATAACGGTTTTTCTGGCTTGTCAATGTGATATTTCCTGAGTCCAGTACTAGATTTAAATTCAATAGGTTAACTTAATTCTTCCTCCTCCATTTTAATCATTTTCACGACATCTTGATAGCACTCCCCTTCCACCCAAATATAATAATATTTTGGACATATAGGCCCTTAAGCCGAGACTTTTGAAGCTTTTGGGTCGAGAGTCTCCCGCAAGCCATCACCTAAAAAATTAAACGAGAGTATAGTTAAAAAAATAGCGGATGAGGGAAACAAAATAAGATGCGGATAAAATTTGATCGCCGTCCAACCATCATTGGCGAGGCTCCCCCAACTGCTGAAAGGAGGAGCAATACCCAGGCCAATAAAACTTAAGGTCGATTCGGCTAAAATTGCCACGGGCACGCGAAAGCTCAAAGTCACTACCAGGATACCCAAAATATTAGGAAAAATTTCCCGCACTAGAATTCTTACCGGACTCGCGCCTAATGCACGAGCAGCCATAATATAAGGATATTCCTTTATCCGCAGAACTTCTCCACGCACCAACCTTGCGACCGTGACCCAGCTTACCAGTGTCAAAGCAATAAAAACTCCCGCAACTCCTCGTCCCATCAGCACAGTAATAAGAATGATCATCAACAGGTCAGGCAAAGCAAAAACCACATCCACTCCCCGCATCATCAGGTTATCCGTCCTGCCCCCTGCATACGCTGAAATGGCTCCATAGAGGGTTCCGATCAATAAGGCAAACAAGGTTGTGAATACTCCAATAAATAAAGACACCCGCGCTCCATAAATCATACGGGAAAGAAGATCGCGGCCCAAACGGTCGGTGCCCATCCAATGCTCCATATTTGGAAACGCCAAAGTCTGCAGTGTGTCCTGTGTTTCATAGGAGTACGGTGCCACCCATGGAGCAAACACAGCCACGGCAGAAACGATCAGGAGAAAACCGGCACTCAATTTAGAAGCGAGTCTGTTCATAATCCTATTTCAAAGTAACCCTCGGGTCCAACCAGCTGTAGACCATATCTACTATCGTATTCGCAATCACAATCAGTACCGCATAAACCAGCGTCACGCCCATGATTAAGGGATAGTCCCGGTTGGTCACGGCAGTAATGAAAAATCGTCCCATTCCAGGAATTGAAAAAATATACTCAATAACGAAAGAGCCTGTGATAAGTCCAGCGGTCAAAGGGCCCATCACCGAGACTATGGGGTAAATAGAGTTTTTCAGAGCATGCTTAAACAATATCGTAGATTCCGTCAGCCCCTTGGCTCGTGCAGTGCGGATATAATCCGAATCTAAAACATCTAGCAGGGTGGTTCGGGTCAGCCGGGCAATATACCCGGCAAAGCCTGCCCCCAGTGCGAAGGCAGGTAAAACCATATGACGAGGCCCTTCCCACAAAGCAGGAGGAAGCAAATGCCAATGATGCGAGAAAATCCATACCAATATCGCTCCCAGCACAAAACTGGGCACCGAAATTCCCATCGCTGCAAATAAGAGGACAGAGCGATCCAGTAGTGAGTTTTTCCAGTAGGCAGAGATCATTCCGGCAGGGATTCCTAATCCTAATACAACCAGAACAGCACAAAGCCCTAAGGTAAAAGAAACGGGGAACGTGTCCCGAATAATATCTGAAACATCCCGTCCTAAATATTTGTAGGACGGCCCCAGATCTCCTTGGAGCAACTGCTTCATGTATAGGAGGTATTGCAGGGGAAGAGGTTTATCGAGATGATACTTGGCTTCTATATTAGCAATGATTTCCGGTGGAAGAATTTTATCCGAATCGAAGGGGCCACCCGGAACCCAGTGCATGATTATAAAGGTGAGCGTCGCGACCGTAACCAGCACCGGTATTCCCAACAAAATCCGTCTGATAATAAATCGCAACATGGCAGTAGTTTACCATCGGAAAGAGTCATGGGGAACTATGGGTTATATATATATTCTAGAGGAAATAATTCCCTCTCGATGCAGGGCAGTAGGATATAATATCTGGTCGTTTACTTTTTAACTGAAAGTTTCATGAAATACCCTTCTCTAAAAGAATTCATCGATCGACTGGAACTTGAGGGAGAGCTTCTACGGATCAAAGAATCCGTTTCTCCTATTCTCGAAATCGCAGAAATCACCGACCGGGTCTCGAAACAATCTGGCGGTGGCAAAGCCTTGCTCTTCGAAAATGTAGAAGGCAGTTCCATGCCAGTACTGATCAATGCTTTTGGTAGTGCAAAACGAATGAATATGGCACTGGGTGTTCATAATATTGAAGATATCCCTAAAAGAATTGAACGCTATATAAAAATTCCTCCTCCAACTACCTTACTGGATAAAGCCAAGCTATTACCCATGCTTTTACAGGCGGCACAATTTCCGCCCAAACTCTTGCAAACGAGCCATCCTCCCTGTCAGGAAGTCGTTCATCTCAATGATGACATAGACCTGGGAATAATCCCGATTCTGCAGTGCTGGCCGCAAGACGCAGGACGGTTTATCACCTTTCCCATCGTGATCAACCGCAGTGTGGATAAAACAATCAGAAATGTAGGGCTCTATCGCATGCAAGTGTACGACAAAAAAACCACTGCCATGCACTGGCATATTCACAAAGACGGGGCGCATTTTTTTCATGAATACCGCAAGCAAAATAAAATAATGGAAGTCGCGGTCGCGCTCGGTGCCGATCCGGCATCCTGCTATTCAGCCTCTGCCCCCATGCCCTATGGCATTGACGAGTTTCTCTTGGCAGGGTTTATCCGTAAGGCCAGCGTTCCGTTAGTGAAATGCAAGACAGTGGACCTGGAAGTTCCGGCTAATGCGGAAATCATTTTGGAGGGTTACATCGATCCGTCAGAAATGCGGCTGGAAGGTCCTTTCGGAGACCACACAGGCTATTATTCGCAGGATGGGGATTACCCGATCTTCCACATCACTGCCATCACCCACCGAAAAGACCCGGTTTACCTGACCACCATTGTAGGCATACCGCCTCAGGAAGATTATTACCTGGGCCGAGCCACCGAGCGCATCTTTTTGCCTCTTCTAAAAACTCAGCTACCTGAAATTGTAGACATGGATATGCCGGTAGAGGGTGTCTTTCACAATTGTGTCATCGTTTCTTTCGACAAGCGTTACCCTATGCAGTCCAGAAGATTAATGAGCGCTTTATGGGGACTCGGCCAAATGAGCTTTGTCAAGACCATCGTCACGGTGGATGCCGACGTCAATGTCCATAACTATGAAGAAGTGGCAAAGCTTTTACTTGATAAAGTGGATTTTGAAACCGACCTGTTTTTCTCCGAAGGCGTGCTCGATGTTCTCAACCATGCTTCCGACCAAATGCTACACGGCTCGAAACTTGGCATAGATCTCACCGAAAAAATTGAAGGAGAACCTGGTTACGGCAAAGAAACTTATTCATCTGAGCAGAACCCTCTCTCACCGGAAAATGTGATGAAGGTATTTAATGAAATCCGAGCCTGTAAAGTTTTAGAACTTAAATCACAACGTCGCGTCATGCTGGTGGCTTTGGATAAAACTTCCCCAAACCAAGGGAAACAATTCATCCAGTCACTTTTTGAGTCTCCTGAATTTTCTTCCATAGAAATCGTTATCGTACTGGAAGGTCATGTCGAATTAAAAAATATCTCCACGGTGATGTGGAAGTTTTTTAACAACCTCGACCCAAAAAGGGATTTTCATTTTCATGAGGGCCGTCTGGGAATTGATGTGACGCAAAAATTTTCAGAAGAAGGTTATCAACAAAACTGGCCGGAGGAGATTGAGATGTCTTCGGAAATCAAATCACAGGTCGATAAAAAATGGAACGACCTCTTCAAAGAATAATTGGCTTTCCCGCATCATGGCACTAGAACACATCACGATTAAGGGCGCAAGAGAGCACAACCTTAAAAACCTGAATCTCACCCTACCACGGGAAAAACTTGTTGTGATAACAGGTTTAAGCGGATCAGGAAAGTCCTCTCTCGCTTTCGACACCATATATGCTGAAGGTCAACGCCGCTATGTGGAGTCTCTTTCCGCCTACGCCCGCCAATTCCTGCAATTGATGGAGAAACCCGATGTGGATTCCATTGACGGTCTTTCACCGGCCATCTCCATTGAGCAGAAAACTTCCAGCAGAAATCCTCGTTCCACCGTAGGGACAGTAACAGAAATTTACGATTATCTACGCCTGCTCTACGCCAGGATCGGAAAGGTTTTCTGCTACGGCTGCGGGCGAAAAATTACTTCTCAAACTGTGCAACACATTGTTGATCAGGTCCAGTCTATCCCGATTGGCAAAAAGGTCATTATCCTTGCCCCTATTGCTCGGAACAAGAAAGGGGAATTTAAAAAGGAAATTCTGGATATGAAGCGGAAGGGTTTTGTACGCGCCCGGATCAATGGTGACATACGTTCTCTGGATGAAGAAATCGTTCTCAACAAAAAATTCAAGCACACTCTGGAAATAGTGGTAGACAGACTGGTTATCAAGGAAAACATGGGCAAGCGGCTGGCCGACTCGGTAGAAACCGCACTCAACCATGGAGAGGGTTCTCTCGTCGTCACAATTCTTGAGGATAATGAGGAGTTATTGTTCAGCGAAAAATTTGCTTGCAGTTATTGCAATATCAGTTATCCCGAACTGGAACCGCGTCTGTTCTCCTTCAACAATCCACAAGGAGCATGCGCCCAATGTGATGGGCTGGGAATTAAAATGGTGATCGACCCTGAACTGGTTGTGCCTGATCCCCGGGTTTCTATCCGAGAAGGAGCCTTGAAACCCTGGGAAAAACGCAGTTCCATTTATTTCCACCAGATGCTGGAGACCATCTCCAGCCATTTCAAGTTCAAGCTCAACACTCCTTTCGAAAAACTGACTAAAAAGGTTCGCGATATTCTGTTATACGGTTCCGGTGACGAATCCATAAAATATTATTTTGAAAAAGACGGGAAAAAACAATTTTATACCGATACCTTCGATGGAGTGATTCCCGATCTCGAGAGGCGTTACCGCGAAACCGATTCCAACTCTTCCCGGGATGAAATAGCGCGCTACATGCGCCCTCTTGCCTGTCAAACCTGCGAGGGCGACCGGTTACGCAAAGAAGCGGTCTCGGTAAAAATAGCTGACCTGAATATCGTGGACCTCACTGCGTTTTCTATCGGCCGAGCCTATCAATATTTTCAGGATTTGAAGCTGACCAGGCAGGAAAACAATATCGCCCGGAGAATCGTCAAGGAAATTAAGGAGCGGTTGGGGTTCCTCACTAATGTCGGGTTGGAATATCTCTCCCTTGACCGATCTTCCGCCACCCTTTCTGGAGGAGAAAGCCAGCGCATCCGTCTCGCCACCCAAATAGGCTCCAGCCTGATGGGGGTCCTATACGTTCTCGATGAACCGAGTATAGGCCTGCACCAGAGAGACAACGACCGCCTGCTCAACACCCTCCTCCGCCTGCGTGACCTAGGCAATACCGTCATCGTGGTCGAGCATGATGAGGCAACCATCCGATCCGCCGACTATGTAGTGGATCTGGGACCCGGCGCGGGAGTTCATGGGGGTGAAACTATTTTTTCCGGCACTCCCAAAGCCATGCTTAAATCGAAAAGCTCCCTGACCGGACAATATCTGTCAGGAAAAAAACAGATCCCGATTCCCTCAAAACGCCGCCAGGGCAATGGCAAAGCCATAGAAATTCATGGAGCTCAGGAAAATAACCTGAAAGAAATTACCGTAAAATTTCCTCTCGGCTGTTTTGTTTGTGTAACAGGGGTATCCGGTTCAGGAAAGAGCACGCTCACCATTGACATTTTATACAAGGCCCTGGCCCGGCATTTTTGGAACTCGATGGACAAGCCCGGTGAGTTTAAAAAAATTCAAGGCATTCAATGGCTCGATAAAGTCATCGACATTGACCAGTCGCCGATAGGAAGAACACCGCGCTCAAACCCTGCTACCTATACCGGCGTGTTCACCCTTGTTCGAGACTTATTCAGCCAGGTTCCTGAATCCCGCGTACGCGGTTACAAACCGGGGCGATTCAGCTTTAATGTAAAAGGCGGAAGATGCGAAGCCTGTCAAGGCGATGGAGTCATTAAAGTGGAGATGCATTTTCTCCCCGATGTATTCGTCACCTGCGAAGTTTGCCAGGGTAAACGCTTCAATCGTGAAACTCTCGAAATACATTATAAGGGGAAAAATGTTGCTGATGTGCTGGATATGACCGCAGAAGAAGCTAAGGAATTTTTCACTAACATTCCAGCTATCAAAACCAAGTTGCAAACCATCACCGATGTTGGACTCGACTATATAAGGCTGGGTCAACAGGCCACCACATTATCAGGTGGAGAGGCGCAAAGAGTCAAACTATCCAAAGAGCTGAGCAAGCGCAGCACGGGCAGGACCCTGTACATCCTTGATGAGCCAACAACCGGACTGCATTTTGCTGATATCGAGCACCTGCTAAAGGTTCTCGCCAAGTTGGTAGATTCTGGAAATACGGTAGTTATTATCGAACACAATATGGAAGTGATAAAAACTGCCGACCATATCATCGACCTGGGCCCCGAAGGGGGGGACGGCGGCGGACAAGTACTCGCCGAGGGCACACCGGAAGAAGTCGCAAAAGTTAAAGCTTCTTACACCGGAAAATATTTAAAGGAATATCTTTAATTTTCCACTTATTGGTTTGTTGCTAAAAATTTTCCTGTATCTCAAAATCGTCCTGGGCCAACAACCAGTTTCCATCGCTTTGCAGGACCCATTTTTCCAGAGTAATAATCCCCCGGCCCACATTCATGGACCAGCTGGCCGATAGTAAAACAGTGGATGCATCGACCACCTGCAGCTTCACATCTTCATACTGGAGTTCGCCAGCACCTGACTTCATGAATGGACGCCAGAAGGCATCGATTTCAGCAGTGCCTTTAAAGGTTCCCAAGGGTTGTGCGTTAATGACCGCATCCGATTGGTAACCGGCAACACAGGAATCCACATCTCCCTTATTAAAACATTCGATCCATTTTTGGCTGCACTTTAAAACAGATTGTTTTATTTCAGAGTCGTTTTCCATGCAAATTATTCAGGGTTTAATATACAGATACCCCTGCTCCTGTAAATCAGCAATACGTTTGACGGCGACCGGGTGTTCTGTCGGGATAAAACCCGGCTCCAGAGTTTCCAGGGGGTTGCCGAACAACTTCATCGAAACCTGGCACATTTCAGGCTGAATACCCTTAGCAATGATCATGGCAAGCTTTTTTCTTAATGTTGGATCTACGGTTTCTTTATCAAAAAGTTTCAGGGCCGGACCATGCACCACGACCTTAATATCAATCTTATCCGGTCCGCCTTCCGCTTCCATATGTTTATTGATCAATGCCATCGCGTATTTGGCAACACCTACATCCGAACCATCAATATGATACAAAACTTTCAGCCTGCCGTTTGCGTCGCGGTTGCTTGCCGCCTCCGCCGTTGAAAACAGAATAAACAGACATACAAATGCTGCAATAAGTGGGGAAACCCAACGATTATTTATCATAGAACTCTCCTATTGAGAATTTATTGTATTGTATATTTTATCATTTTCTTACTGCTTAACAGGAATATAAATAGGGCGGGATGATTTTTTACTTGTGCCAGAAGGAAAGCGAACTAAATGGTATTAATTCTTTTCGATATTCTCAAGGCGGGCGGTTGCGCGGAAGAGTTTTTTCTGCGCTTTGATGAACTCTTCTTCCGAAAGGTCGGTTTGGCTCAACTGTTTTTCCGCGTGGGCGTGGGCACGTTCGGCACGTTCGCGGTCGATCTCATGCAGGAACTCTCCGGTCTCGGCCAAAACCGTTACCCGGTTATCCGTCACTTCCAGATACCCGCCACTTACAACCAGAGAAATGGTCTCACCATCATTCTCATAAGACATTTGCCCAGAGCGGAGATTGGTCAGAATGGGAGCGTGGTCATAAAGTATTCCCAAATCGCCCTCTGTTCCGGGCGCATTCACTTGATCGACCTCTTCCGAAACAAGTAGCTTTTCAGGAGTTACAATGCTGAGTGTCAGTTTCTGGCTCATGCTGATTTTTTGTCCAGTTCTTTCTGTTTTGCGTGAACTTCGTCCAGGGTTCCCACCATGTAGAACGCCTGTTCAGAGATTTCATCGCCATGTCCATCAAGAATGGCTTTGAATCCTTCAATCGTATCTTGTACTTTTACATATTTTCCCGGTGAACCGGTAAAGACCTCCGCCACAAAGAACGGTTGCGAGAGGTATTTTTGAATTTTTCGGGCACGGGACACAACCTGTTTATCTTCTTCCGAGAGTTCGTCCATTCCCAGAATAGCAATAATGTCCTGTAGGTCTTTGTAACGTTGCAATACCTGCTGAACTCCACGTGCTGTGTTGTAGTGCTCATCTCCGAGTACTTCCGGATCGAGTATGCGTGAAGTAGAATCCAGAGGATCCACCGCAGGGTAAATGCCCAGTTCAGAAATACGCCGGTTCAATACCGTGGTGGCATCCAGATGCGAAAAAGTTGTTGCCGGAGCAGGATCGGTCAAGTCATCCGCGGGAACATAAATCGCTTGAACCGATGTGATGGATCCTTTTTTGGTAGAAGTGATACGCTCTTGCATATTACCCATTTCAGTTGCAAGAGTTGGCTGATAACCTACCGCAGAAGGAATACGACCCAGAAGAGCCGACACTTCAGAGCCTGCTTGTGAAAATCGGAATACATTATCAATAAACAGCAGTACATCTTTACCGCCCTCGTCGCGAAAATATTCCGCACAAGTGAGGCCAGTAAGTCCAACCCGCATGCGTGCACCCGGAGGTTCTGTCATTTGCCCGTAAATCAGGGCCGTCTTATCGATAACGTTTGACTCTACCATTTCGTGATAGAGGTCATTTCCTTCACGGGTTCGCTCACCTACTCCTGCGAATACTGAAAAACCACCGTGCTCCGCACCGATATTACGAATCAATTCCATGATCAAAACGGTCTTGCCCACACCCGCGCCGCCGAACAGGCCAGTCTTTCCACCTTTGAGATAAGGCTCAAGCAGGTCAATTACCTTGATACCGGTTTCGAGCATTTCCATTTTCGTGTCCTGCTCCTTAAATTCGGGAGCGTCACGGTGAATACTCCATCTAGCTTTCGATTCAACAGGAGGCTTCTTGTCTACAGGGTCGCCCACGACATTTAGAATTCGCCCAAGTACTTCTTCACCGACAGGCACCGTAATGGGTGCTCCGGTATCAATCACTTCCATACCTCGGACCAAACCATCAGTGGTATGCATAGCTATACTTCGAACTACATTGTCACCTAGGTGTAGCGCCACTTCACATACTAGAGTTTCGTTCTCGCCACCTTCTCCAGGGCGCTCAATATTGATCGCGTTATACAGAGCTGGCAAAATTCCATCTTCAAAACTCACATCCACAACGGGTCCCATGACTTGGATGATCTTTCCCTTATTCATTCATTCCCCTCCACAATTTTCGATATCCTTCACGCCATCACCCTTTCAGGGCTTCGGCGCCATTTACGATTTCTATTAACTCTTTAGTGATATAAGCCTGACGGGCTTGATTATAAGTTAGAGTCAACTCACCAATCATTTTACCGGCATTACGGCTGGCACTATCCATCGCTGTCATCCGGGCTCCATGCTCACTGGCAGTAGACTCCAGAAACGCTCGGTACACTTCCACCGTCATATAACGTTTCAACAATTGATCCAGAATTGCTTCTTCATCTGGCTCGTAGATATAATCCACCACAAATGTATCTTCTTTATGGGCCAGCTTTTCAGGAAGAACAGGGAGTAGTTGTTCAACCACAACCTCCTGCTGCATCACCGACTTGAACTCGTTATAAACCATAAACACTTTGTCGATCTTTTTCTCTGAGAACATTTTAGCCAGATTCTCACCAATAGACTGTGCCTTCAGGTAATCAAAATCCTTCGACCAGCCAATGATGTCATCTGTAATCGTTACGGGTCGGTTGCGGAAAATATCGTTTCCTTTTTTACCGGCAATGATCAAAGAGTTTTCATTTTCTGGATTCTCTTTCAGGTATTTGGCCGTTTTTCGGATAACGCTTCCGTTAAAACCTCCGCACAAGCCTTTGTCCGAAGTAATAATGAGTAGAAGATGACGATTTCCTTCCCGCACATCCAGCAAAGGATGCAAATCACCATTACAGCGTGCCGCCAAATGATTGAGAACATCCATCATCTTGATGGCGTAAGGTCGGGCTTCCAGAATGGCTAGCTGAGCCTTGCGCAACTTTGATGCCGCAACCAGTTTCATGGCCTTGGTGATCTGCTGCGTATTCTTTACGCTCTGGATACGTCTCTTAATTTCTTTTAAATTGGGCATATTTTAATTTTTGAAAAGACCCTTGAATTCATTGATAGCAGCCGTCACCTGAGCTTCGGTGTCATCATCAAGTTTCTTGGCTTCTGCAATTTTATCCATCACAGCTTTGTGTTTGTCTTCCATAAAATTAAGCAGGCCATTTTCAAACTTTTGGATATCGCCTACAGGAATATCGTCTACCAGGCCCCGCACGCCAGCAAAGATGGAAATGATTTGCTCAACTACGCTCAAGGGTTTGTACTGCCCCTGTTTGAGTAATTCAACAAGACGTTCGCCTCGGTGGAGCTGAGCTTGAGTCGCCGCATCGAGGTCACTGCCGAACTGTGCAAAGGCCGCCATTTCTCGGTATTGAGCCAAATCCAAGCGCAACTTACCAGCAACCTGCTTCATGCCCTTAATTTGGGCCGCGCCGCCAACACGAGAAACGGAAAGTCCAACATTAATCGCGGGACGCACTCCGGAGTAAAACAGGTCGGTTTCCAGAAAGATTTGTCCATCGGTAATAGAAATCACGTTAGTTGGAATATACGCAGAAACATCTCCCGCCTGGGTTTCAATGATCGGCAATGCCGTCATAGAACCTGCCCCCAACTCATCACTGACTTTTGCGGATCTTTCCAACAATCGGGAATGCAGAAAGAAAACATCGCCGGGATATGCTTCTCGTCCAGGAGGTCGTCTCAATAAAAGCGATAACTGTCGGTAAGCCGCTGCCTGCTTACTAAGATCATCGTAAACAATCAGGCAGTGTTGTCCATTATCACGAAAATATTCACCCATGGCACACCCCGCATAGGGCGCAATAAACTGCATAGGTGCCGGATCACTGGCAGAAGCCGAAACAACGATGGTGTATTTCATTGCATCGTGCTGTTCCAGCGTTTTAACAACTCGGGCAACGGTGGACCGTTTTTGGCCTACCGCCACATAAATGCAGAACATGTTCTGCCCTTTTTGGTTGATGATCGCATCGATAGCAACAGCAGTTTTCCCCGTTTGCCGATCACCAATGATCAACTCTCTCTGCCCACGCCCAATAGGAATCATTCCGTCAATAGACTTGATCCCTGTTTGCATGGGTTCATGAACGGATTTCCGATCAATAACGCCAGGCGCAACCCTTTCAATCGGGCCGAACTTTTCTGTCTTGATCGGACCCTTGCCATCAATAGGCTGGCCAATACCATCCACAACCCGGCCTACCATCTCAGGTCCAATAGGGACTTCCATAATGCGCCCGGTGCGCTTGACTTCATCGCCTTCTTTAATATTATCATCGCGCCCAAGCAGAATCGCTCCCACATTGTCTTCTTCAAGATTTAAGACCATTCCAGCGAGGCCACCAGGAAACTCAAGGAGTTCACCTGCCATAGCTTGACCCAGGCCATAAATCCGCGCAATACCATCTCCCACGGAAATTACCCGTCCGGTTTCCTTGAGCTCGAGTCCCCCTTCAAAGCCTTCAATCTGCTTTTGAATTAGGGAACTGATTTCATCGGCTCGTAAATTCACTTAGGCTACCTCCTCTTTCTCTATCAATCGTTTCAAGATCTCCAGACGGTTACGAATGGTATCATCCGCTACCTGGTCCCCGATGCGTAACATGATGCCGCCGATCAGCGACTCATCCACCTCGGTATCGATCAAAATAGTTTTTTCCAATATCTTATTCAACGCAGCTTTCAGCCGGTCCATGTTCTCAGCGGTCAAAGGATGAGCCGAAGTAACGTGAACCCGGGTCCGGTTTAACCGGCGATCCACCACATACTCAAAGTATTCGACAATTTTCTCCAAAAACAGGATCTTGCCTCTTTCATTAAGCAAAATCATCATATTAGAGACTTTATCTTCAATTCCTAACCGACTGCATATATCCTGAACCACGTTCTTTTTCTTTTCCGTGGAAATCGAGGGATGCTCAAAAAAACGCGCCAACTCATTTTCACCCTTTATGGCCGCATCAAAGGCTTGCAAGTCTTGCAGGGCTTTTTCCAGCGCGCCTGTATCCGAAATATTCCCGGACAGGGCCTCGGCATATCTTTTTCCAACCTGATTTTCCAACATCGCTCAACCTTAATTTATGGTGTCAGTTTCTCTGACGTTTTTCCAATTCCTGAATCACCTGTTCGATGGACTCCTCAACAAGTCTTTTTTTATCTTCATCACCCAGAGCTTTTTTAAGAAATTTTTCTGTAGAGGCAATGGTCAAAGCTGCCGTGTAACTACGCATTTCCTGGAGCAGCTTGTCGCGCGAACTTTGAATTTCCTGTTCTGCATCCTTTTGAACCTGCCGGACTTTTGCCTCGGTTTCCTGAAGGTTTTTTTCCTGAAATTTCTTAGCCTCATCCTGGGCTAGCTGCACAATCGTCTCGGCCTTACCATGGGCAGCTTTTAAAGTTTCTTCCAGGTCTTTTTTAATCGTTTGCGCATCTTCTTTTAGCTTCTCAGAATCTTCAATATCCTTCCGGATCTTTTTTTCGCGTTCTTCCAGAGCCTCCAATATAGGAGGAAAAGCAAATTTCTTGAGAAGAAAAAATAAAATAGCAAAGGAAAGCAACGACCAGAAAATCAGCGATCCAAAAACAGAAACCTGTTCAAATTGAGGCATATCCGTTCCTTAAAAAAAGTTCGTCCAACGAGGAAATGGCACCTTGCCATAGCCCCTTTTATGGCATGATGATGAAAGCAATAACCAACGCATACAATGCAATAGCTTCTACCAGAGCAAAACCGATCCAGCAATATTTGGCAACCCGCGCTTCTGCGTTAGGTTGACGCCCAACCGTCTCGATGGTTTTCGCGAAAATATAAGCGATCCCCAAGGCAGCGCCAAAAAATCCGGCGGCACACAATCCCATTCCAATTAATGCAGCAGCTTCAGAACCCATTCTTCCCTCCTACGAAAAGTTTGTGACAATAAAATTAATGTAACTTGATTACATCGCCAATGTAGACACAAGTCAGCGTTGTAAAAATATAAGCCTGAATAAACGCGATTGCGATTTCCAATCCGTTAATGATAATCGTGAATCCAAAGGGCATCCAGCTTACCCACGCGGGTGATGTCAAAGCCAGCCCGAACAGCACCGCCAGAACAGTATGCCCTGCCGTCATATTGGCAAACAACCGAACCGCAAGCGATATAGGACGTGCCAGCATACTGATAATTTCAATCGGAATCATTAACGGAATCATGATCTTGGGAACGCCGGGCGGAACCAGAATCCCTAAAAAATGCATGCCGTGCTTGCAGAACCCGATCACCAGAGTCATGATAAAAATGCCCGTGGCAAACGCCCCTGTCACTACCACCTGACTGGTGATGGTGTAAGAACCCGGAACCAGCCCGATCAGGTTACATGCCAGAATAAATAGAAACAGAGAGGCAATAAACGGAACATATTTTTTACCCTCATCTTCTCCGATAAACTCATAGACCATACTGCGTATGAACTCCAGGGAAATTTCCAGAACGCTTTGCAGTTTTCCAGGTATGGGAGAAACCCCCCGGTTCACCACCAGCATGAAACTTCCGGCAATTATGGCCAACCCTACCCACATCGCCACCACAGCGTTGTTAATAGAAAGGTCAAGCCCACCTATATGAATAGGGATAATAGTATGAACTTCAAAATGATGTAACGGACTTTCCATAGTAAAATCTAATCCCGGTTGGTATCATCGTCGTCGATAGTTAACAACATGGCTGCCCGATATACGTTCAAACAACCTGCTGCCCCACCCAAAATAACTCCTACTGCCAAACCCCAAGGCCGCGTGTCAAAAAATTTATCAAACCCATGACCCAGTAAAGCACCGATCAACGTAGCTACCGTCAGTTCAGTTCCTAGTCTGAACGCAATCTGCATACCTTGACGGAGGCCGTTGTTTTCACTCATTAAATTAATGCTTTGGTAGGAATCAACTAGCAGGAAATCGGGGCCATCATACCTCAACGTATTAATGTTGTCCAAAAAAAAATTTTATCGTTCAAAAGACGCAAATATTTGAAAATTTAACCTGGATTTCTGCAAGTTAGCCCTTAAATCAGGCCAGAGCCCATAATTCAATATGAAATGCGCCAAAAAAACCTCGAAAGGCCCACAATTCACACTTGGAATTTAATAAATGGGTTAACTTCTAATAAGGTAGGGTTCCATATTCCTGTTCATACGCATCAAGAGGCATCATATCTATAGCATCCCAAGGGCAACCTTCAAGGAAGGTATCCATCGGGCCTTTACTGATACATTTTTTACAACCAATGCACAGCAAGGGATCTACCAGAATACGAACAAAAGCCGGAGCATCAGGGTTTTCCACTTCATTCATACACAGGTCAACCGGGCACTCGGTAACGCAGATGGGGGCCCCGCCACAACCCGTACAGGCATCGTTGATTACGGCCAATATCTTTGGTTTGCGTTTTCTCTGTACATCTCGCTTGGCTTTTTCTTTAGTGGCCATGAATCTTTCCTATTACAAATTATATTTACGATACGTCTTGATAATACTAACAAAATTTTTGCAGATTATAACCATAATTGGTCATGCATTTCAATATTTGCCGCAATAAAATATAAGCAATACAGTAATACAATATACACTTTAATCTTGTGTTCCCGCAGACTACTGATTCCCGGATGAACTAAACACCTCGCCGTGAGCCTTTTTAATTTACTCCCGCGAGCCCCTGTATTAGTATAAGGCTTGAGTGAATTCGGGATAAGCTCCACTCTCTTAAGGGGTTGTAGATACCCCGCTTTCCCTCGATCAGACAATAATCTGGAACATTTAATCTAAAACTCCACCCTGATAGGTTTCCTTCACTATGGGAAAATTGGGTGAATCAATATTTTTGCCATGTCATTCAAATCAGTTCTGGGCCAATTACAACCTAAAAGAATTCTGACCAACGCTCTCCAAAACAGCAGTGTCGCACACGCCTACCTGTTTTATGGTCAAGAGAGTATCGGGAAAAAAAAATTGGCCATTGCCTTCGCCAAGGCGCTCAATTGTAAAGAGACGGATCCGCTGGATGCCTGTGATGAGTGTGCGTCCTGCCTGAAAATTGAACGCAGAATTCATCCAGATTTTTTCTATATCGAACCCGCCAAAAGTACTCCAACCTCGCGGGAGGCTGTCATAAAAATAGAAGAAATTCGCGAACTGCAAAAAAAGCTAGCCTACTTGCCTTATGAGGGAAAAACGAAAGTTGTAGTGATCGATTCTGCCGAACTTATGAACGTGCAGGCGGCGAATTCTTTTTTAAAAACACTGGAAGAACCACCGTCCTCCACAGTATTGATTCTGATTTCTTCCAATCCCCATCGATTATTGCCGACCCTTATTTCGAGGTGTCAGGGAATTCAGTTTCACCGGCTCTCTTTAAATGACATCAGAGAGATCCTCAAATCTCAGCCTCAAGAGGAGAGAGAGTCGTTGACAGAATCTGAGTTTCGCGTCAATCGGTCGCAAGGAAGTGTAGATCGGGCACTGGCAGAAGACCTTGCAGAAATGGAAGGTTTAAGAGAGCAATTGTTGGAAGTTCTTAAAAATGTTTCTTTTGACCGGATGGATATTGTGTTTGGTTTTGCTAAGGCCTGGGCAAGGCAGACTGAGCAACTTCAGATAGTATTAAATGAATTATTGGGCTTGATTCGTGACTTGGCTCTCTATCGTTCCGGTTGCGGTCAATCAGATATCCAAAACGCAAATTTATCGGCTACAATGATTCCTGTAGCGCAAAGCCACAGTCTAAAAACATGGTTGGATCGATTTAACGCTGTCCGCAACACTCAGATCGCCTTGTCTGGCAATGCTAACGCCCAACTATTTCTAGAAAATATGCTAATTGAATTTTGTGAGGCCGCGTAAAGTTTATGAATACCGCTGTTAAAGAAACGCCTCCTTCTACAAATCAATCCGTCAGATTTGTTATCGGGGTACGAATCCTGGACCAGGTTAAGTCGGCTCTTTATAATCCCGGAGACTTAAAGCTAAAAGTGGGCAAGACGGTGATGGTAAATACCGATCAGGGATTAAAAATGGGCGTGATTGCTTCCAATAAACTCCCAAATTTTCGCCAGGACAGCACCTTTAACCGGGTATTGCGCCTCGCCAATGACAACGATATTCAGGCAGAAAACCGGCGACTCCAGGTCGAGGAAAAAGCGAAAACTCTGAGCAGTAATAAAATTGCAGAGCTGAAGCTTCCGATGAACCTGAGTCGAGTGGTGCATCAGCCACATATGAACAAGACCATATTTTTCTTCACGGCTGAAGGTCGGGTGGACTTTCGCCAATTGATCCGCGACCTCGCCTCGAACCTGCGCCACCGTATTGAAATGAGACAGGTTGGAGTGCGTGACGAAGCCAAAGTCATAGGGGGCTATGGCGTATGCGGGGAAACTCTTTGCTGTTCTACCTGGCTCCCGGATTTTACTCCGGTGACCATTAAAATGGCTAAAAACCAGGGGCTGGCTCTCAATCCCAGTAAAATATCTGGCGTATGTGGACGACTCATGTGCTGCCTGCAATATGAGCATGACAACTATAAGGTTCTCATTAAAAACCTTCCCAGAGTAAACAGCCAGATTCAAACACCGGATGGCCCTGGTCGGACTCTGAAAAACGAAATTCTGGAGCAACGGGTCGTAGTTCTGTTGGAAGACGAAAGTGTTATGACCTATCATCTGGACGAATTACCAAAACCCCAAAAGTCTCAAAATCCTCAAAAACCCTGAAGCTGAAAATCATTCCATGCAACAAAACAAGTTTTACATCACTACTCCCATTTATTACGTAAACGATGTTCCTCATATTGGACATGCTTATACCACCATCGCAGCAGATGTAGCCGCCCGTTACAAACGACTCGAAGGGTTTGAGGTATTTTTCCTGACCGGTACCGATGAGCATGGACAAAAAGTCCAGCAGGCCGCCAACAACCTGGGTGTGAGCCCTCAAGAACATGTCGACAAACTTCATCAACGATTCAAAGAGCTTTGGGTACGACTCAATATTTCTAATAGCGACTTCATCCGTACTACCGAGGAACGACATAAAAAATTAGTCTGCGACATTCTTCAAGAACTGCATTCCAGAGATGAAATATACAAGGACAGCTACGAAGGCTGGTATTGCACACCCTGCGAACGCTTTTGGACCGAGAAAGATCTTGCAGAAGAAAATTGCCCTGAGTGCAAACGCAAAGTCGATAAGATCAAAGAACATAATTATTTTTTTCGCATGAGCAAATATCAGGAATGGCTGATTGATCGGATTAAAAACGATCCAAATTTTATTTTGCCCGCTTCACGCAAAAATGAGGTACTCGGTTTTCTAGATAAGCCACTGGAGGATTTATGCATTTCACGGCCCAAATCCAGGCTTCCCTGGGGAATCCCTCTTCCCTTTGATGAGGAATACGTGACTTATGTATGGTTTGATGCCCTGATCAACTATATCTCGGTCCACGGTTCGCTGGACGATATCAAAGCTTCAGGATTCTGGCCTGCCGACCATAATATGGTAGGCAAAGACATTCTCACCACGCACGCAGTGTACTGGTCTACCATGCTGAAAGCCATTGGACTGGAACCGCCTAAAAATATTTTTGCACATGGCTGGTGGACAGTGAACGGACAGAAAATGTCCAAATCATTACAAAATGTTGTGGAGCCCAACCATCTGATTGACAAGTTTGGGGTCGATGTCATTCGTTATTTTCTTTTACGCGAAGTGCCCTTCGGACTGGATGGCGACTTTTCACACAAAGCTCTTATAGGCAGACTCAACAGCGATTTGGCCAATAATTTCGGCAACTTGCTGAACCGAACCATCAGTATGATGAAAAAGTATTATGATGGGGTCATCCCTACTCCTGCCACGGTCGCCGATGAAGATAGTGAACTAGTTTTAAAATCCAAGGCAGTCATTGACGATGTACGCAAACTTTATGACGAACTGGCTTACAATAAAATCCTACAGAAGATATGGGAATTGGTTGACGCCACTAATCAATACATCGACAAGGCTGGCCCATGGAACCTTGTTAAAACTGATGAAGGAAAAGAACGGTTAAAAACGGTGATGTACAACTCCGCCGAATCGCTTCGCGTGTTGGGAATTTTATTGAATCCGTTCATGCCCGTGAGCACAGAGGCCCTGATGAAACAACTGGGCGTTGAAACTTCCATTGAAGAGCAGGGTATGAAGTCTCTCGACCAATGGGGTGGGCTAAAATCCGGAAGCCAAACGCAAAAAGCTAAACAGCTATTCCCAAGAATTGAAGACAAGCAAGCAGCAAAGCTTCTAGCCGAACTCTCTGCACCCAAAGAAGAACAAAAAGAGGATGGCAATCAAATCACCATCGACGAATTCATGAAGGTGAAACTGAGAACGGGTAAAGTTCTCGAAGCAGAAAAAGTTAAAAAATCGAAAAAACTTATCCAACTTAAAATCGATATCGGAACTGAAACCCGACAAGTGCTCGCCGGCATTGCTGAAAGTTATGAACCCGAAGACCTCATCGGCAGAACAGTAATCATCGTTGCCAACCTTAAACCTGCAAAGTTGATGGGCATCGAATCGCAGGGCATGGTTCTGGCGGCAAGTAACGATGGCACCATCATGCTTGCCGGGTTCGATCAGGAACCAGGCCAAGGGATCCAAGTAAGATGATCATTGATACTCATGCACATATTGATGTCGCTGATTATGACGAAGATCGCGAAGCGGTTATAGAACGCGCCCGCGAAAACGGCGTGCAATATATGGTCAATATCGGTTGCGATGTCGAAAGCAGTTACCGCTCCATGGAACTGGCGGAGCAATACGACTTTATTTATGCCACGGCTGGCATCCACCCGCACGATGTAAAATCCATAAACGCAGATACCTATTCCCATTTGAGACAACTTTTACTCCACCCAAAAGTCATCGCTCTGGGCGAGATAGGACTCGACTACTTTAAAAACTATTCGCCGCAAGATGAACAACGAACTCATTTCCGCCAGCAAATCCAACTGGCCCGGGAAATGAACAAGCCCATCATTATTCATAGCCGTGATGCCAAAGAAGATATTATCGCTATTTTGTCCGAGTTTTATCCGAAAGACCCCACAGCGCATTCAGGAATCTTCCATTGTTTTTCCGGCGACCAGGAACTGGCTGACAAAGCGCTGGAGATGGGATTTTATATTTCTTTTTCAGGATCAGTCACTTTCAAGAAAGCCGAGGACCTGCGAGAAGTGGCTAAAACTGTTCCGGCAGATCGTTTGTTCACTGAAACAGACTGCCCTTACCTGACTCCCGTCCCGCATAGAGGAAAACGTAACGAACCCGCCTACGTGAACTTCACCGCCGAAAAGCTTGCAGAACTTCGTGGACTAAAAATTGAAGATGTGCAGCGCACCATGTCCCTTAATTTTTTCAACCTTTTTGGAATTGGTGAAAATGCTAAAACGGGAACCGTTTCTTACAAAATTCGTAACTCGCTTTACCTTAACCTGACGCAACGGTGCACGGCAGATTGCGTCTTCTGCACCCGGCTGACAAAACCAGTTGTTCAAGGTTACAACCTGGCTCTGAAACGAGAACCGACAGCAAAAGAAGTTTGGGAGTCCATTGACAATGTTAAAAACTATGACGAGATCGTTTTTTGCGGTTTCGGGGAACCTACTTTAAGACTGAGCGTCATCAAGGAAGTCGCGCAAAAAATAAAGGAAAACGGAGGCCGTGTACGGCTCAACACAAATGGGCACGGCAACGTTATAAACAAGCGTAATATTCTTCCGGAATTATCTGGGTTGGTCGATGAAATCTCGGTAAGTCTCAATACCGATAACTCCGAATCTTATGACGAAATCTGTCAGCCTTTACCCATGTTCCGAAACGGAATCTATGACAAGATTAAAGAGTTTATCGTAGAAGCCAAGAAATATATCCCCGAAGTGCAAGCATCTATCGTCACGCACCAGAAGAATGTTGATGAGGTTCAGTGCGAGAACATCATCAATAAAGAATTCGGGGTGAAATACCGAGCACGTAGATACAACATCGTCGGTTAGCAGCCCACCAGGCGTGGGGCCAGTGAGCAATCGCTTTAAATAATGGAACCTTCATAAACCCTGACAAGGGGACGTTATAATTATCCCAAGCTCTCGTGCCCCGAAGGGGTATTGAGTGGGTTGCTTTTCACCCCTGAAAGAAAGACCCTAATGGAAGATACTAGCAATCAAGTCAAAGAGCAGGAAATCGACAACACTGATACACGTACCGGTCTTGGCTGGGTTTCGCTGGGAGCGGGTCTTGCAGGATTGAGCGTTATGCTTGGCGCGTTTGGCGCGCATTCATTAAAAGCGCGTTTGACGGAAAAAAAACTCGCCACGTTTCACACCGCTACTGATTATCTCGGCTATCACGCTTTGGGCCTGATCGCCATCGGCATTTTAATGTATGTTCTCAATGCGGAGATAAGCTCCAAATTAAATCGATCTGCTCGCTGGATCAGTGCCGGCATTCTTTTATTCAGTGGCAGTCTTTACGCGCTCACTTTTGATGGCCCACGATTTTTTGGTCCCATCACTCCCCTCGGCGGACTCTGCTTCATGATCGGCTGGTTCAGCTTGGCCTACAGTCTATTCAAACATTCTAAAGCCCAATAAAAAAGGCCCGAGTTGCCCCGGGCCTTTTTGTAATCCCATAATCAATCAGGGAAGAATTGGGAATGTGACAAGAATCGGTTCTCCATCAAGAGCTTTTAAAAACTCCACCAAATCTTTTTCTTCCTGCTTGCTTAAACCCAACGGAGTGATAAAAGGGCTTAAGTTTTCTTTCACATCCCCGCCACGATTATAAAAACTTATTACGTCCTCCAACGTTGATTCCACACCGTTATGCATGTAGGGAGAAGACTGAGTTATGTCTCTCAAGCCAGGGGTCTTAAAGGCTCCTTTATCAAAGTCATCCTTTGTTTCGTTATAGCGTCCAAGGTCAATTTTCAAAGGTCCCGCTGGCTTAACACCTATATTATGAAAGCCGCTGTCCGTAAATACCGGACCATTATGGCAAATAGAGCATTTGGCTTTACCAAAAAACACATTCATCCCATTCACAGCCGAAGAAGACATCGCGCTCTTATCGCCAGCCCAATATTTATCGTAAGGCGCATTTTTTGAAACCACCGATCGTTCAAAAGTTGCAATCGCCTTTGCAATATTTCCTATGGTTAATGAATTTTTGCCAAATACTTTTTCGAAGCGATTCACATAACCGGGAAGAGCCTTCAACTCCATAATTAATTCATCATAATCCTGATTCATCTCAACGGTTGCGGCGATAGGTCCTTGGGCTTGATCTTCCAGGGATTTTTTACGACCATCCCACATTTGCACCTCAAAAAACCCACTATTGATTATTGTGGGAGCATGCCGACCCAATTCTTTCTGACCATCACCAATGGTGCGGGGTAAGCCATCTCCCCAACCCAACCCCGGATTATGGCAGGTGGCACAACTGATCCAGTTACTTCCCGAAAGCCGAGGATCAAAATAAAGCATCTTTCCCAGTTCTTCTTTAACTTTGGACCATTTATTATCAGACGGATGCTCCATCACCGGGACAGGTTCATAGACTGAGTCCTCAGCAAAACTGATAGCTGACAAGAAACCCACAGCACACATAACCGTTATAATCAAAAGGCGTTTCATCGCAAATCTCCTTAATTAATCTTACTCCAATCATTAAACTCTATCTTATTTTCATTTAATTATATTGATAAGTCTAATCAATTAATCTTATAATTATGATAGATGAAACCTATCACTCACATTCAGCTTTCATATCTGGTTTCACTGGCTCGAAACCGTCATTTCGGCATGGCCGCCCGCGAGTGCCATGTCACCCAGCCCACCTTGAGCATGCAGATCCAAAAACTGGAAGAAGATCTGGGGGTCATTCTATTCGACCGATCCAAAAAACCGGTCGAGCCCACTGAAACAGGATTTGAAATCATTGAGCAGGCAGAAAAAGCCTTGCTGGAGGTATCAAAAATTGAGAATCTGGCACATGAGGACAAGGGGGAGATTCGCGGTGAATTTAAATTAGGGGTGATCCCTACCCTTGCGCCGTACCTATTGCCACTGTTTTTGGAAAGTTTTATTCAGAGCCACCCCAAGATTGAGTTGGTGATTGAAGAATTGCAAACTGGGCAAATCATCCAACGGCTTAAACTCGATACCCTCGATGGAGGAATTCTGGCGACCCCTTTAGGGCACAAAGGAATCCTGGAGCAGCCACTATTTTATGAACCCTTTGTGGTTTACCTTAGCCCCATGCACCCTCTTTTGAAAAAAAAAATGCTCACAGAAAAAGAGCTCAGCAGGGAGGACATTTGGTTACTGAATGAAGGTCATTGCTTTCGCGATCAGGCCATTGAAATTTGCAAAAAACAAGTCTCTAAAGAATCGATGCGAAAAAATCTGATTTTTGAAAGCGGGAATCTGGAAACACTGAAGCGATTGGTGGACAGTAAATTCGGATACACACTAATCCCCTATCTGGCATTGGAAGGAATGAAGGACAGAAAAAAGAAGTTGCGGTTTTTTAAACCCCCAGTTCCCACACGCGAAGTCAGCCTGGTTCACAGTCGGGTTCATCTCAAAACGAATATCCTTCTGGCGCTGAAAAAATCCATCCAGTCTTCGTTGCCCGACGAATTAAAGCAGAATACCTTTAAAAGGAAATTAATCGGACTGCCACCTCAAACAGTGAGCTAAAGGATATTAAAATTGCAGGCATCACCCTAGAGATGCAGCGCTTAATGTATCTTTTGCAAAGCCCGGAATGTTAAGTGGCTTACAAGTCACAATTGGCAAAAAATAATTTTCAACGACCCCGGGTTTGATCAAATATGATTGTATTATCACAACAATTTTCGTACCATACTCTTGGACTATTCCATGATCGAATTAGGAATAAGCGATCATTTTTTTATAAATAAAACAATGTGGTAGCTATAAATCGGCTATTCATCATTGACTTGGAACTCGGGAAAACAACAAAAATGGAATCTATTGATTTTACATGGGTCATCCCAAATACACGCTGGTATGAAAAAAGATACTGGAATCATATCCCATATGTAGAAGGGATATTAACGGCCGTTATGCGCCGTGAAGGGTTTAGTGTAAATGTCATTGATGCCAACGTTGAAGATTTATCTCATGAACAATTATTTTCCCGAATAGCCAGCTTGGCTCCAAGCATAGTAGGCGTTAGTTGCATGAGCGTTGAATATAAGAAAAGTTCTCATTCTTGTTTTGATGTTGTTAAAAGTGTCAGCCCTCATATAACAACAATCATGGGAGGTGTTTATCCTTCCATTTCCAAAGATGCAGCCTTTAAGGACCAAAACATTGACTATTTAGTCGTTGGAGAAGGTGAAGAAAGACTGCCAAAATTACTCCGGGCAATTCAGGCATCGAGTGGGTTTGAAAATGTTGATGGGCTTATGTATCGGGAGAACGGCAAAGTTATTGATAACCCCCAACATAGTGTAGGAATTGAAAACTTAGATTCCAATCCATTCCCTGACTACAGTGATTATGATATGGAAAAACTGATGAACTGGGGAGCTAAGTATGTTCATCAATTTCAGTACAAGCAATTCCCCGTTGGAGTAATGATGACTTCCAGAGGTTGCCCTTACCGGTGCACCTATTGCGCAGCGGGCAAAGACTTGAATCCAATCAATGACAGAAAAAATGTTCGAACCCGGTCTCCAGAAAGCATATTGAAAGAAATAGATTATATGCGTGAATCCTTTGGTATGCGCGAATTGATAATGGTCGATGACAGCCTTTTGATTCCATCCGAGCGTGCAATAGGATTCATGAAAGGGATGGCAAAACAACGTGAACAGGGTTCTGACTTGATTTGGAAATCAATCAATTTAGATATCCGGCATGTGAATGAGGAAATATTAGACTGGATGAAAGCCAGCGGATGTTATCAGTTATCTTTTTCACTGGAATCTGGATCAAAAAATACTCTTAAACGCATGAAAAGAGGCTACAGCATGAAAAAAGGTATCGAAATGCTGAAAGCTATGAGGAAAAGAGGGTGGGAAGAAATCTGCTCAAATTTTATTATCGGGCTTCCTGGCGATACCTGGGATGATATCAGGGAAACATTTAATTTTGCTGACAATTTGAGACGGGATGGCCTGCTGGATTATGTTCTATTCTCTATTGCCACCCCACTTCCCGGTACAGAACTGGCAGATACCGCCTTGGCAGGAGGCTATCTACCTGACGACTTTGACCCAGACGAATTTTATGGTTTTGGCAAGGGGATGATTACTACAGAACATTTTACCCCTATGGAACTTCAAGTCCTGAGAGCCTATGAATGGGATCGCATCAATTTCAGATCAGAAGAAGATAAAATTAGAACTGCTCGAATGCTGGGGATTACTCTGAAAGAACTCGACGTTTGGAGACAGGAAACCCGAAGAGAAACAGGTGTTCACGTTTCTTCAGCAGATACGACAGACGTGGAGCAAGAAGAGAACTCAAAGTTAGTCGAATTGGCAACATAAGACCCCTGCATTCTGAAGAACAAAGGCTGAAATTTTTTTAGCCCTAATGGCAACTTCCCATACCCCGTTTTTCCAAGTATTTCTGGTGGTAATCTTCCGCCATAGTATATTCAGATGCAGCAGTGATCTCCGTAACGATCGTAGAGTTAAACCTCCCCGACTTATCAGCCTTTTCCTTTGATGCTTTTGCAGAGGCCTCTTGTTCTGGCGAATGGTAATAAATCGCAGAACGATATTGGGTTCCTCTGTCAGGTCCCTGCCGATTTAATGTCGTTGGATCATGACAACCCCATAGGACATCCAGCAGTTCATCGAAAGAAACAATGGAAGGATCATATTCCACCTGAACCACTTCGGCATGCCCGGAGCGTCCTGTACAAACCTCTTCATAGGTGGGATTTTGGGTTGTCCCGCCGGTATAACCTACCGAAGTGGAAGTGACTCCCTTCGTTTTTTGAAAAGTCAGCTCCACACCCCAAAAGCACCCTGCGCCAAAAGTTGCTATTGCCATATCGTTCTCCTTTTAGCTTCGGCTGGTGATTTCAATCAAGTGATATCCGAACGAGGTCTGAACGGGACCATGCACAGCACCCACTTCTTCGTTAAATACAACCGTATCAAATTCAGGAACCATTTGACCGGGGCCGAAGGATCCGAGGCTTCCGCCATCTTTTCCAGAGGGACAGTCGGAGTGTTCTTTAGCCATGTCGCCAAAGTCCGCACCTTCCTCAATTTTCTTTTTCAAATCCTTGCAGGCATCCTCAGATTTAACCAAAATATGTCGAGCCGTTGCTTGAGTCATGAAAACATCCTTTCAATTATTTTTTACGGTTATAAATTCTATAATAATAGCCCAGTAGAATCAGGGCCATAACCGCTAAAGCGGAAAAATGGACCAGGTATTTAACAGAATACCAACTGGGAGAAAAACGAATCGTACCATTTATCTCGCCGGAATAATGCTTCAGCATTTCCCCATATTCTATCATCAAGCGAACAGGAAAACGATCCTGCTCCTGATTTTCTTTACGAAAAACACGCACTTCAAAGTTCTTTTCTTCCCCTCCATGCAGGGTGAATCCCATCATCCCCGAGAAGTCATCTGATTTTATTCCTGGGGGGAGGAGAAGCATCATTCTAATATTTTTAAAAGATTCTGAACGATTCTGGAGAAACACCTTCAAGATTGATGAATCCAAGTCGGTTGCCGACTCCAGACTTCCCTCTATCTTGGACTCCACCGGCTCCTTGAAGTAAAAGGAATCCGTAGCCAGAACTGTTTGTTTTTTTCCTTCATTTGGAAGCGTCCAATATTCCACCATAGCGGTCAAGGGATACCTGCCCACTCGCATAACGGGAGGATGCCTGTCATTTTCCAGAGTAATACTCTGTCCCGGATCCAGGCGCATGATCTTCGACATCATGGACATCGAGTGGTGAAAATGGAACATCGGGTGTATATGATAAACCGGCTTGAAACCCGAGTTCTTTAGGGTAAGCGCCACCTTAACGTTTCCAGAATCATCGACTTTATTTTGGATGGAGACATGAAGTGGCTGAGCCTTGGAATAACCCATCGAGGGCACCCCAGCCAAAACAGCAAGAATGATCATCCATAAAAATTTTTGATCGCTATGCATAGAGTCCATTTTATCACTAAAATTATGGACGGATTCTAATATTGATAAACTTTGAATGGGGCAAAAGAAGGAGCGGTAAGATAAAAAAAACTGGCTTAAACGGGAACTTTCCTGATCTGGACTTCAACCTTGAGTTGTTCGGTGCCACCACCCTTATAAATAGTTCCGCTGACAGGAGTGGCATCGCGGTAGTTTCTTCCGCTCGCGACACGAATATGATCCTGCGCCACCATACAGCCGTTGGTGGGATCGAATCCACGCCAGCCTAGGAATGGCAGGTACACTTCCACCCAGGCGTGTGAGGCATCGGACTGGAGTTTGTTTTCATAATCTCCGCCCGTATAAATATAGCCCACCCGGTATCTCGCTGGAATGTCAATCAGCCGACACAGGCAGATGAACAGATTAGCGAAGTCCTGGCACACGCCTTTACGTATAGAAAAAACATCAAATGCTGTGGTCTCAAGAAAGGTGATTCCCTGAACATAGGAGAAGTCCTCATAGATTTTTTTATTAATATCCATAAGGCTGTCGATCAGATGGGAATCGTTACGCTTCACAAAACTCATGGCAAAATCCGTCAACTGCCGGAGCTGCGTTTCTGGAAGCTCGGGGGGTAACAAATAGGGAAGCATCATCTGGCGTTGCCAGGGCATCCACATAAGTGGAATCTGTGAGCGCCGCATGATCGGACTATGACTGTCCGGGGGACAGGAGTAAACCTTGACCCGGCTTTTACTTTTAATCAAAAGTTGTTTATAGGGATGAGTGATATCGTAATGGATCGAATGATTGGCAAATACATCTTCAAATTGCAATAACTCTCCATCGACTGAAAGCTCCAGCGTGGCCTGTACCACCTCCTGAATGGAGTCTTCCACAGGTTTCAAACGAAAGGTATGAGTACTGTGCTCAACCGGAACGGAGTAATTGTATTCCGTCAAATGAGCGATGTCGTAGGACCGGTATTCCAGCGGAATCCCATCCGATGCATGGGTGAGAGACTTGATGTTGATGATATTAGAAAAGTTTTCTGTTGCAGCAGGTTCCTCAGCAACAGCTTGTGCACTGGTTTGAGATTGTTCTTGTTGTTGGGAAACAAACAACTCTGTTTTTGTCGCTATCTCTTCTTTTTCTTCCGGGGGATTTTCAATAACAGGCACCTTGGATTTTTCTTCAGAAGGCTGGCTATCCCAGTATACCGATCCCCTACGGACGATGATGAGTTGTCCCGGCTCCATGGCCTGAAAAGATGCCTCATCAAATTGGAAAGACGAAACCAGAAAAACAGTACGTAACGAATCGCGCGGGTCATCCAGGTTTAAGGAAACCAGATCGGACTCGAAAACAGGCGGCTCTTCGGAAGGCTGCACTCTATGATAATAAAGGTCTCGCTCTGAATTTTTTCCGTGGTAAATAGCCAGACTTCTGCCATCACTCACGATAAAGTCAGAACTTCCCAATCCGTCCAACTCCTCCATCCACGTTAGAAGTTCACTGCCGCTGATGTCGGTCAATCCTTTCGCGGAACATGCCAGAAGTTTTCCCAACAAGTAACAGAACGCCAACTCAGAATCGGTTTTCCCCACAGGCTCTAAAAGATCAGACGGATCTATATGAAGATCATTCAAGGCGGCCCGGTCCAACCGACCGTTATGCAGAAAAAGCCAGTCATAGCCACCAAAACTGCGCCGGAACGGCTGCGTGTCGTGCTGAGTAAATTCCTGGCCCGCCCCTTTCACCTTGCACATAAAACTGGTGGAACGAAAACTGGTCCCATCCTGAAGTGCGTTCAACAAGGTCTGGGTATCATTGGCCATGGCATCCTTGATGATGGAGGCCGCATAGTCGTCATTGGGATACCAGCCAAATCCCCAACCCGGGGTTTTGAGGGTCTTGGAATCTTCACCTGTCTTGAGCTTGATGGAAGGGGAACCCATACAATCAAAATTAAGCGCTAGAATTTCTCCGGGCATATCGCGTGTGAATCCTTTGCTAAAAATTAAAAACGCTTACTACGATCCTTCTACTTCTACAGCCTTTATTTTAAAATAACTAGCACAAATTTGGGCCATTAAAAATTACCCGTGTAGTTTCAATATAATAGCCCAAGATGGTGAGAATTACCCCAACCCTGAGACGAATATTTCTGCTATCGGATGACGCCCCTTAGGTCACATACCGTCCAGATTCCGCCATCTTAAGGACCTTTTTTTCTAAGATCTAACGTGTGAGGAAACTCTGGATTAATCTCGGTGAGGGGGATCTTACATTTATCTGGCGAATGACCCATTTCCTGGAAGCGGGAAAGACATCGACCTTCGGCTGCCTGCTCGTTCATCGGCAGGTCTTCCTCATTACGCCCACCCTGATGCTCGACATGATAGGTACAGCCTCCAATAGAACGGTTATAGCGAAGATCGATGACATCAAAAACTAGCGGCGAATTTACCGGAAGGGTCGGATGCAAGCCGGATGGAGTCGGCCATGCTTTAAACCTGACACCAGCAATGAATGTCCCATTTTCGGAAGTGGGTTTCAGAGGAAGTCGGCGACCATTACAGGTAACCACATAACGGGAATCAATAAACCCTTCAATTTTAACTTGCAGCCGTTCCACCGCTGCGTCCACACCCCGGCTCACGGCACCCTGATAAAGCTCTTCCCCCATGACATTCCACGCTTCAAGAGCCAGTCTTAATTCCAGTTTGACAGGACCTATTTGAGTCGATCCGTATTTGGGGAATCTGAATTCTAAAAATGGCCGGAACCAGTCCAACTGAAAAGAATATCCATTTGAATTCAAAAACTGGACCACATCGGCTAAGTCCTCCCAAAGCCGTTGAGGAAGCATGAACTGATCGTGCAACCGGGTTCCCCAACGAATCAGTTTATGGTTGTAGGGCGTTTTCCAAAAACAGGCGATGCATGCCCGCACCAAAAGGGTCATGAGAAGACTCATCTGAGGATGAGGTGCCATTTCAAAGCCACGCATTTCTAATAGACCCAACCGCCCCGTGTCGCTGTCAGGACTGTAGAGTTTATCGATGCAAAACTCAGCTCGATGGGTATTGCCCGTAAGGTCCGTAAGCAAGTTACGAAACAATCGGTCTACCAGCCAAAGAGGTACTTCTTCTTTTTCGGAAATTTGGTCAAAGGCGATATCAAGTTCATAAAGCGATTCGTGCCGCGCTTCGTCTATGCGAGGAGCCTGGCTCGTTGGGCCAATGAACTGAGAAGAGAAAAAGTAGGACAACGACGGGTGGTTTTGCCAAAAAAGTATTAAACTTTTTAGCAAATCAGGACGCCGCAAATAAGGACTGTCTTCTGGAATGGCCGCCCCCGTGACAAGGTGATGTCCTCCCCCAGAGCCCGTTCGACGTCCATCAGGTTGAAATTTCTCGGGGGTGAGCCGTGCCATACGAGCTTCTTTGTAAATTGTTTGGGTGATGTCAACCAACTCGTCCCAACTTTCGGCAGGTTGCATATTGATTTCTAAAACTCCGGGATCGGGCGTGACCTTGAAGTTCTGAATCCTATGGTCGCTTGGAGGACTGTATCCCTCCAAAATAACGGGGATGCCTAGATGCTTGGCAACATTCTCAATATTCCTCACCAATTCCAAAAAATGCTCGATATGCGAGATAGGAGGTAAAAACAAATGCAACTTGCCTTCCCGACTCTCAGCGCATAGCGCATGTCGAACTGTGCCCGTGGGGTCTTTCTCGAAGGACTTAGCGCTTTCAGCTTTTGCTTCCTCCGGAGTTAAACCTGCAAAACGGTACTCTATAGTTTGCAACTCGCCCATTTGCTGGAAAGGACTTCTCTTTGCAAAAGTTTCTTCTTCCGTCTCCGACAAAAAAGGCAAACTGTTCAATGGCAAGCGCAATCCTATTGGAGAATCACCAATAGCCAGAATGAGATGACCCGAACGGAATTTCCAAAAGTTGCTGATCCATTTATTTTTCTTTTGGGAATAAGTCAGAGGTAACACAAAACCTACCGGATCACCGAGATGGCTATTCAGCATTTTTTGCAGGCGTTTTCTTTCGGTCTTTTCAAACAAATCTGTTTTATAGATGTCGCCCTCGATGGGCAAACGATTCTCTTTCCAGAGATAATATGCCGCATCCTCTCTAGCGGGCAAAATTGCATCACAGGGAAGGTTCAAGGATTCGGCTAAGCAAGTCATAAACCGTTCTGCGGTTTTGACATCGTGGCCGTAATCTTTGCAGGATTCAGCAAGAAGAGCGTCGTCTTCCCAGATATGCTTACCATCTTTCGGCCAGTAACAATTAAACGACCAACGCGGCAACATTTCTCCCGGATACCATTTTCCCTGACCGTGAAACAGCAATCCACCTGGAGCAAAACGGTCTTTTAACCTTAAAAGCATGTCAGAGCCACGTTCCTTTTTCTTCTCGCCTAAAGCCGCGATCTTCCATTCAGCACTTTCGCGATCATCAACCGAAACAAACGTGGGTTCTCCACCCATCGTAAGACGCACATCATGGGTCTGCAAATCACCCTCAACCTTTTGACCCAAGGCATTGATTTCGTCCCACTGCTTCTCAGTGTAGGGCTTGGTCGCTCGGTGATCTTCTTCAATGCGAAGGATGGACATTTCAAAATCCATTGTTGATTCGCAAGCTTCCATAGTTCCAGCAATGGGTGCTGCACTAGATGGGTTGGGGGTGCAACATAAGGGGATATGACCTTCGGCGGCAAAGTTTCCGGAGGTTGGGTCGAGCCCCACCCACCCTGCTCCAGGTAAATAGACTTCAGTCCAGGCATGCAGGTCTGTGATGTCTTTCTGTGGGCCCGGCGGTCCGTCAAGGTTTTCGACATCAGCTTTTAGCTGAGCCAGATAACCTGAGGCAAAACGCGTGGCCAAACCGTGGTGGCGAAATATTTGGCATAAGAGCCACGCCATATCCCGGCACGATCCAGATCTCAGTTTAAGCGTTTCCTCACAAGTTTGGATTCCCGGTTCCATACGAATGATATATTTTAAATATTCGTTCAGCGCCTGGTTGGTATTGACCAAAAATTCATTGGTAGTCTTTTCCTTTTCAGGCAATTCTTTAAGAAACTGTTTGAGAAGCGGCCCGCTTTCTTTTACCTCCAAATAAGGTTCCAACTCATCTGCCAACCAGGATTCATATTTGAAAGGGAACTCTTGCGCGTAATCCTCTAAAAAGAAATCAAACGGATTGAAAGCACGGATATCGACGACAATATCCACCTCAATCTGGAGTGCCTTGATTTTTTCAGGAAATATGACGCGCGCCAGAAAATTCCCAAAAGGGTCCTGTTGCCAATTGAGGAAATGTTTTTTAGGGGAAACTTTTAAAGAATAGGATTGAACGGGAGCTCGCGTATGAGGAGCGGGTCGCAAACGAATGGTTTGCGGACCAAGCTGAATCGGCTTATCGTATCGATACCGAGTCAAATGATACAGCGCGATCTGAATTCCCATAAGGCTATAAATTACAAAATATTAGAAGATTTTTTATTCTACATTAACCTCGCTTCAATTGAAAGCCCATCCCCAACAGATTCTAAGTGCCCGCCTCCAAATTCATTGAATTTGAAATCCGGCGCGATTGGAATCTGTCACTTTCTTGATGGCAAAAAAGTTTTCAAAAACCGCATTATCGAGATTATTTACGTCGGATTGGATACCATCCAGGAATTCATGTAGCCCGATGGACATGACTTCGCTCACGTTGGAGTAATTGAGTTTGCCGGAAAGTTTTCCACATTGCCTTTCCAACTCATTATTGAAAGCACCTACCGGTGTACCCGTGATCCGAAACAATGACTGTTCCGCGTGACTGACACAATAAATTATCGACCGAGGAAATTCCCGGTCAAAAATCAGGAAGTCGACGATATTCTGTGGGCTGATCAGGTTGAATCTTTTTCTGTACATTTCGAAGGAGTTTGTAGATTTCAAAAGCGCAGACCATAGAACATTGTCCATCGAAGAACCCACGTAATCCAACCTTGGAAGCATAATGAAATATTTAACATCGAGAATTCGCGATGTTTTGTCAGCTCTTTCAAGATATCGACCTAATTGCGCAAAATGCCAGGCCTCACCCCGAGACATGGTTGTGTAGGCGATTCCTATAATCAAGTGGCTCGCCATTTTGATATCTGAATAAAATTTATGCGGGTTTGTAAAAGCTTTCAAACTGGTTCCCATGCCAGCAACGTCCAAATAAAGTTTGTTGATCATTTCCCAGATTTCGGAAGGGATCACCTCTCTTACAGACCGGGCGTTTTCCCGAGCAGCGGTCAAACAGGATTTAATAGAGTGCGGGTAATCGTCATCAAAGGTGTGAAAGAACATTACATTTTCTCTGGTGGGATCGCCCAGCTTTTCGGAAAAATAATCCCCATCACCCGTGATATCCACCAGTGGTTTCCATGCATTGGGGTCTTCTCTTAACGAAGGCAGGTCCAGAAGCATATGCAACTGAGTTTCTATGAGTCGGGCAGCATTCTCCACCCGTTCCAAATAGCGACTCATCCAGAAAATTGAATTAGCGACTCGACTTAGCATAATCCCTTGCCTATCATAATTTATTTGGAGCCCTCTGCCAGAACCCAGGTGTCTTTACTTCCTCCGCCCTGAGAGGAGTTTACGACAAGCGAGTCCTTTTCCAGGGCAACTCGGGTCAAACCTCCAGGGAGAACATTAATATCTTCCCCATATAAGATATAAGGACGAAGATCGATATGCCGTCCTTCAAAACGATCTTTTACGATTACAGGAACGCGAGAAAGCTGAATGACCGGTTGACCAATATAATTGCGCGGATCCTGCATGATATTTTCGATCATCTTCTGCTGCTGTTCTTTAGTAGAATAGGGCCCGATTAACATCCCGTATCCTCCGGAGCCGTGAGTGGTTTTCACTACAAAGTTTTCAATATTTTCGATGACATGCTTACGAGATTTCTCATCACCACATAGAAAGGTAGGAACATTGGGAAGGATTGCGTCCTCGCCGGTATAATATTTAATGATCTCCGGAACAAATGAATAAATTGCCTTATCGTCTGCTATGCCAGTCCCTGGCGCATTAGCTAATGCTACTTTTCCCGAACGGTAGGACTGCATGAGCCCCGGTACCCCCAGTAACGAATCCGGGTTGAATACGGTCGGGTCCAGAAAGTCATCGTCTATGCGTCTATAAATGGCATCGACCCTTTCAAAACCTTTTGTAGTCCTCATATAAACAAAATCATCCATCACTACCAGATCCCGACCCTCAACCAGTTCCTCACCCATTTGTTGAGCCAGGAAAGAATGCTCAAAATAAGCGGAGTTGTATATGCCGGGAGTAAGAATTACGATGTTCGGTTTTAAAATGGATTCGGGAATCAGGTTTCGAAGTGTGTCGGCAAGACGATTGGAATAGTCATCAACCGGTCGGATCGGCAAGGATTCGAAAACAACTGGGAGAGTATGTTTCATGACCCTACGGTTGCCCAATACGTAGGAAACACCAGAAGGGCAACGCAGGTTATCTTCTAGAACATAAAATTGCCCATTTTCATCACGGACCAAATCGATTCCACTTATGTGGCACCAAATTCCTTTCGGAGGTTTCAACCCAAGGCATTCTTTACGGTAAGCCACAGAAGAAAGGATGATTTCTTTGGAAATCACTCCATCTTTAATTATCTTTTGCTCGTTATAAACATCATGAATGAACTTATTGAGCGCATAAACCCTTTGCGTTACTCCTCTCTCAATCAAGTTCCAGTCTTGGGCATTGATGATCCGTGGAATGATGTCGAAGGGAAATATTTTTTCCAACCCTTTTTGATCACCATAAACCCCAAAGGTTATTCCCATCTGCATGAATGCCGCTTCAGCAGCTTTCTGTCTATTAGTCAGTTCTGTATCTGGAAAGGAATTGACCCGATCGATCAACTTTTTAACTTCTGCTCTGGGTATACCAGGTTTAGAAAAAAATTCATCGTAAAATTTCCCCGGATTGTAGGACTCAAAATTCATTGAAAATGCACGGTTGGGAAATTAAATAAAGTTTTCCAGCCAAAGAAAAATGGTTAGCCAGTTTAAGTTTGTGATTTTATTTATTATAACCTAAATTTTCATTCGCCCCTCATTCAACTGGCGTATTCATGCAAAAGCTGACTCAATGACTCCTTTATATCAGGACCAACTTGCCAACATAAGCTCTCCGTCTGCTGATAAATAGGACTTGGAGCATAAAAGTTGCTATTATTGAGGTAACACTTGAAATTTTTGGGAGACCCGTTATGGATGCAATGATTACTGTCCTAATATTGCTCGCCGTCCTGCTTTTTAGCACTTTCAAAGTATTGCGCGAATACGAAAGAGGCGTGATTTTTCTATTCGGAAGATTCTGGAAAGTTAAAGGTCCAGGAATCATCATGGTCGTTCCCGGTGTTCAAAAAATGGTCAAGGTAAGCTTGCGTACTGTGGTCATGGATGTTCCCCCTCAGGATATCATTACCAAGGACAACGTGACGGTAAAGGTTAACGCAGTGCTTTATTTCCGCGTTCTCGATTCCCAAAAAGCCATTATCGAAGTAGAAGATTACCTGTACGCGACTTCTCAGCTATCGCAAACGACTTTACGAAGTATTTTAGGCCAAAGTACACTGGACGATCTCTTGTCCAACCGTGAAGAAATCAACAGTCATCTGCAAAGAGTCATTGATGAACAAACCGAGCCGTGGGGAGTTAAAGTCGCCAATGTAGAAGTCAAAAATGTTGATCTGCCACAAGAAATGCAACGTGCCCTGGCGAAGCAGGCAGAAGCCGAGCGTGAAAGGCGGGCCAAAGTCATCAATGCTCAAGGTGAATTTGAAGCGGCACAAAAAACCTGTGACGCTGCAGACCTGATCGGAGCACACCCCCCTGCCCTGCAGTTACGTTTTTTTCAAACCATGCTGGATCTTTCGTCCAGTGACGGAACGCATACCTATATCCCGATTCCCATTGAATTGTTCGATTCGTTCCGTAGTAAAGGAAAAGACACCTGAACCCCGGCTAAGGGGTAGGAGTTAATTCCCGCTTGTCTGAATAACCGTTTTCGATGACCGGTCCTCTTTGGGAAAAGCGAAACTGGAGAACCATAGCGTAAAGCGCCGGAAGGACAATCAGGTTCAATAATGTTGCCGACACCATTCCACCAACCATCGGAGCGGCAATTCGTTTCATAACTTCCGTGCCGGTTCCAGTTCCTATCATGATCGGAATCAATCCGCCGATGGTTGAAATCACGGTCATCATGATCGGTCGAATTCTGGAAGACGTTCCATCGAAAACTACTTTCAGGACATCACTATTTTTCTGGATACTTCCATTTGCCAAGCGATTTTCAAATTCCTGGTTGCAATAAACTAAAATCAAAACACCAATTTCCGCAGCCACTCCCGCAAGCGCAATAAACCCTACGGCAACCGCAACACTTAGTTCATATTGAAGGTAATAGAGAACCCAAACCCCTCCTATCAGAGCAAGTGGCAATGAAAGCATCACAAGGATTGTTTCTGCAAGGTGCTGAAAATTTAGATACAGCAACACAAAAATAATCACCAGCGTCAGAGGCACCACTAATTTCAATCGTTCCTTGGCCCGTTCCATATATTCAAACTGACCACTCCATATCAAGGAATAGCCCGGAGGCAGTGTGAGCTTTTCGTTCAGTATGCGCTTCGCATTTTCAACATAGGTTCCAATATCGATATCCTTCAAATCGATATAGACCCAGGCGTTGAGCCGGGCATTTTCAGTTTTGATAACGGGAGGACCTTTCTTAATGGATATTTTAGCCACCTGTGCCATGGGAATATGCTCCCCGCCCGGTGTGGGAATCAGCACTCTCTGCAATTCATCCCAATCATCCCTAAGTCCGCTGGGATAGCGCACGTTTATCGGATAACGTTCCAGCCCCTGGATAACGGTCGATACGTTCATACCGCCGATGGCGGTCTGGATAACATCCTGGATATCACCTACCGAAAGTCCATAACGAGAGGCCTCTTCTCTGTTAATTTCAAAATCAAAATAATTTCCACCCACAACCCGCTCGGAAAAAACACTCATAGTTCCCGGAACATTCTTTATAAGTATCTCCACTTCCTTTCCCAATTTTTCCAACACACTTAAATCATTTCCAGAGATTTTAATACCCACAGGGGTCTTGATCCCCGTGGACAACATATCGATACGATTTTTGATCGGCATGGTCCAGATATTGGTCACACCCGGAATTTTTAAAGCCGCATCCATTTCCTCAACCAACTTTTTGTGGGTCATGCCTTCCCGCCATTCCACTCTCGGTTTCATGGTGATGCTTGTTTCCAGCATGCTAAGAGGAGCGGTATCGGTAGCTGTTTCCGCGCGTCCTATTTTCCCGAAAACATGATGTACCTCTGGAAAGGTCTTGATGATTTTGTCTGTTTGTTGCAGAAGTTCTTTCGCCTTGGTGATGGAAATTCCCGGCAGAGTGTTTGGCATGTACAGCACATCTCCTTCATTTAAAGGAGGCATGAACTCAGAGCCTAGCCGCTCCAGAGGAATCCATGTTGCCGCAGTTAACACAAGGGCGGCTATGATGACAGGCAGCTTTAGCCTGAGAGCAAGCCATATGATCGGCTTGAATAACCAGGCGAACAAGAGGTTGAGCGGATTATATTTTTCTGGAAGTATTCGTCCCCGAATAAAGTATCCCATCAACACCGGAACCAGGGTGATAGCCAGCAAGGCCGCGGAAAGCAGTGAATAGGTCCAGGTGAAGGCCATGGGAGTGAAAAGACGGCCCTCCTGAGCCTGAAGCGTAAACACCGGAAGAAACGCAGTTGTCATGATGAGCAAACTAAAAAACAGAGCCGGCCCCACTTCCGTTGCTGCTTCGTAAATGATCTGCCAATGATTCTTTTTGCCTTTGTCTTTCGCCAAATGCTTGTGGGCATTTTCTATCATGACAATCGCGCCATCAATCAACGCACCGATGGCAATAGCTATTCCTCCCAGTGACATGATATTGGCGTTCAATCCCTGCAGGTTCATGATGATGAAGGCCATCAAAACACTCAAAGGAATTACCACAATAGCGACCAGTGCCGACCGTATGTGCAACAAAAATAAAATGCATATGGCAGAAACAGCCAACACCTCTTCGATCAATTTCTCTTTCAAATTATCAACAGCTCGCTCAATCAGTCCCGAGCGGTCGTACACCGGAACGATTTCAACACCCTTTGGCAGTCCAGCCTTTAAGGACTCTAATTTCTTTTTGACATTCTGGATAACTTGCAAAGCATTTTCACCAAATCGCTGAATGACAACACCACCCACCACTTCACCTTCGCCATTCAAGTCCACGATTCCCCGTCTAAGTTCGGGTCCCAACCGGACACGGGCAATATCCCTTACCAAAACAGGTGTCCCTTTTTCATCCACCCCCAACGATATGTTCTTGAGGTCCTCCAAGTTCTTGATATAGCCCAGGCCACGAACCATGAATTCCGTCTCAGCCATTTCCAGCAAACGTCCGCCCACATCATTATTACTGCGCTTGATCGCCATCACGACTTTGTGCAAAGGAAGGTTATAGGCCGCCAATTTATTAGGATCGACCTCAACCTGATACTGCCTGACATAACCGCCGATGCTTGCAACTTCTGAAACACCCGGAACGGTTTGCAATTCATACCTGAGATACCAGTCCTGAATGGAGCGCAATTCGGACAAATCATAGGTTCCGGTGTTATCCACCAGCGCGTATTCAAAAACCCAGCCTACTCCTGTGGCATCAGGACCTAATGTCGGACTGATATTGGGAGGCAAGCGCCCGGATGCAAAATTCAACTGTTCCAGAACCCGACTTCTGGCCCAATACATATCCGTGCCATCTTCAAAAATAATATAAACGAACGATAACCCGAAAAAGGAGTAACCCCGCACGACCTTCGCGTAGGGAACCGAAAGCATTGCAGTCGTCAAAGGGTAAGTAATTTGATCTTCTACAATTTGAGGAGCCTGACCGGGAAACTTGGTGAAAATGATAACCTGAACATCACTCAAATCCGGGATGGCATCCAAAGGCGTACGACTCAGGGAGTAACTGCCCCACGCAATCACAAAAACTGTAGCAAAAAGCACCAGGAAACGGTTTTTTAGAGAAAACCCGATAATGTTTTTTATCATAATGTTCTTCCGCTTAAAGGCCGCCCTGCTTCTCTTTCAAAATAAGTTCCATGTTTTCGCTTATTTTTGCAGGTATCTTTATTTCCACCTTTTTCTCTTCCAGTTTATTTATTGCCTCTTTAAGCCGACTTTCAGAATCGATCAGAAAAGCTGAGGAGGTCACCACTTTTTCTCCTTCTTTCAGCCCCTTCAATACCTGAACATAGCCTTGGGTTTTAACTCCAAGGGTCAGCTCTCGCGAATCAAAAGTACCGGAAGAATTTTGGACAATAGTCGTGGTTTTATCCCCCGCATAAATTACGGCTTCCTCAGGAATAGTCATTTCTTCCCGAGCCACTTCAGATTTAAAGGTAACGTTGGCATACATTTCCGGTTTCAATTCACCTTCTAGGTTGGGGAACTCCATACGTACTTTTAAAGTGCGCGATTTGGAGTCCAGTATCGGGTCGATAAAGGTCACTTTCCCTTTGAATTTTTTTCCCGGGAAATAGGAAAGGTTCATCTCCGCTTCCTGACCCAGCTTGACCCAGGGAACCTCATACTCATAAATATCAGCAATGACCCAGATATTCGAGAGATCGGCAATCATATATAAATTCATTCCAGGTTGGACATGCATACCGTGAAGAGCATTTTTCTTGACGACAAACCCCTTGACCGGAGAATGAATATGCATGGTTTTGCTGACTTTTCGATTTTTAACCAATGCTCCAATCTGATGCTCTGGCACATCAAATAATTGCAGGCGTTTGAGAGTGGAATCGACCAGTCTTTTGGCCCCTAGCCTGATCTCGGGGAAAACACTGTCTTTGAGGGACTCTTCATATTTCATGGCCAGAATCAATTCTTCCTGCGTAGTGACCAGTTCAGGACTGTAAATTTCCAGGAGAACATCATTCTTATTTATTTCCTGGCCGGTAAAGTCGACATACATTTTTTCGATCCATCCGCCGTATTTGGTGTGAATATGGTGGATCAACCGTTCATCGGAAGTCAGTCTGCCGATGGTTTTTATTTTCCGGCTCAGGGATCTTTTTTTCACAACGTCTGTTTTAACCCCAATATTTTGCACCATGGTGGGGTTAATAGAAACTCCCCCTGCCGCTTCATCCTCATAGACCGGAACTAAAGCCATTCCCATCGGACTTTTACCAGGACGGTCGGAGATAAAACCTGGAGTCATCGGAGCCTTCCAGTGTTTGATTTTCCTACCCGGTTCCTTTTTCACCGCCGCATTGCTATGCAATATCGGCTTGGCCGTCGAGGAATGGACCTCGTCCACTATTGCCACGGTTTTCCCATACATCCTGTTGGCGATGGGCTTTATTTCTTTAATCCCGACCTGCACCCATTCCCTGCCCTCTTCCACCCATTGGGACATCACTTCCGGCCTGGTTCCAAAGCCTAAAAGAAAGGCTCCCGCCAACAAAGCGCAAAGCAAAAAGACTCGCAGAGCACTCAACCCGGCTTTCTTTCTCAGCATGGCTTTTTGTTCCATAGACTCTAACGGAAACAAAATATCCTTATTTTCATTATTGGTTTCGTTCATCACTCTTTTCATTTTAATAGCCGATCTAGTTAAACAAATTCTTCCCGGCACTTTGTTCAATCATCGCCAGGTTTTTTTCATAATCCGTCAGCTCACGGTGATACTTGATCTGCCAATTGAACAATGTCACCTGATTATTCAAAAGAGTCAGGAAGTCTAATTTATCCACGGTGTAACCAGCGAGCGCCGATTCTAGAGACTGCCGTGCCTGGGGAAGAATTCCCTGCTCAATCAACTGCAGGGTTTTGATTCCCTGGCGTTCCCTGTCAACCAGCTCCTTGATTTTCAGAAAGATTTGGTTTTTTGCCTTGTTATAAGTCTCACCGGCCATTTCAACCTTGTAAGCCGTTTCTGAAACACGATGCGACTGTTTGGTCTTGTACCAGATAGGAATATTGATCCCGACAAAAGCTGAAACTAAATCCGGACGATCTATGAGGCGAGTCCCTTCTCTTTGGCTGTATTTAAATCCGATATTGAAATCAGGATAATATTCCTTCTCAGCCAGTTTCTTCGATATTCCATAACGTGCTTTGAGTGAACGAATTTTGGACAGCAAAGGGCGGTGCTCCTCCGCGATGTCCTGGAGTTTCTGCACGGTGTAATTAAAATCAGTTTTGGCAATACCATGCAGGATCGTCAGAGCCTCCTGAGGCAAAAGGTTCATCAGCGAATTCAGCTTGGCCTTTTCAATCCCCTCCAGTTTTTCCAGTTCAATCAGTCGCTCCATGATTTTGCTGAGTTCCACCTGAGCTTTGAGAACATCTTGTTGCAGGCCTTTCCCTACTGAATATTTTGACTCGGTAATCAAGACAAACTGCTCTAAAAGCGTTTTGTTTTCTTTTGTGATAGTCATTGCTGACAAAACAAAACATAATTCATAGAAGGCCAATTTCACATCACGGGTGATGGTAAGTTTTGCTTCTTGCAGGTCCTGCTGGGTAATGTCTATATTTTTTTCAGCGATTTCCGACTTCAGTCCCCGTTTCCCGGGATAGGGTAATTTTTGGGATAGCGTAAACTGTTTTTGGGTTGCCGACTCCTGAGACAAATCAAACGTATTGACCGGCATATTCTTCAACTGAAATTCTAGAATGGGGTCGTCCAGAGAACTCGCCTGAGAAGGAACTTCCTGGGCCGCTTTGATTCGATGTTGAAACGCTTTTAACTCAGGGTTATTTTTCAATGCTGTCTCGATAAAACCCTGTAGAACCAATTTAAACGGATTTTCCTGCGTGCTACCTGAACCTGGAAACACCATCATCAGCATTGCCAGACATATAAATGTACGAATGGATTTCATAACCGTCTCTTCCAAATATGCGGAGTTAATGTTTCTCCATCCTCAATACCAGCAAAGGATCAAAATTTAGCCGATTCAGGCTAACAAGAGGATGGAACAACTAGAACAAAATGGAAAAGTTATTGCGGAGGATGCTCGAAAGGCAAGGGAACCGGATCAACCTTAGATACCAAGGCGTTGCCCGGGCAGGCTGAAAAGGAGTACTCATACTTCAGGCCTGAAAGCTCAGGCACACTGATAAGACAACATTTTTCACAAACAGTTTTCACCCTACAATCATCCATATAAAGCGGCATCGCTATGGAAAAAGAAGAACTGAATAATAAACCAACCGCCAGCAAGAATGCTACTAGCAAGCGCTTTTTGTTTTGTGAAAAAATTTTCATAATAGTCTCATCGGTTACTTATACTTAAATATAAGCCTTTTTGTACGACCTGTCCAGAGTAGGATCTAAGTATTATATCCAAAGGAACCCTACCCACCTACCTAAACAGCGCTCATAAAATCCCGGTTTATTCATTGGGATTCACAACTCGGGTGCTCTAAAATAGAAGGGTGTTGAATTATTCCCAGTGATCTATGGAATCCTATTCAAAAATTCACAATTTTCTCGACCGGGTTCAGACCAAATGGAATCGGGTTCTATTCCTACAGCTTACCTATTCTTTACTAACGGTTGTTGCCGGGTGTGCTCTGGTATCGGGCTTGTATTTTTATTTCCAAGACCCTGTATTGAGCTATGGATTTTCAGGATTGGCTCTCGTTTTACTTGCCTGGCGCCTCTACACCACCCGCTGGTTTTCCAGAATAAACCGGGACCAAGCCGCGCTTCTGGCAGAAAAAAAATACCCCGAGCTGAACAATTCCCTGATCAATGCTTCACAATTGCAACGTTACTTAACCAAACAACAAGAAAACAAACCGCTATTTTCGCTTTCGTTCATCCAGGAACATCTCCAACGCACTCAAACTGCAATTCAGAACCTCGATCCGGATTCGGTAATCACCTGCAAAAAAGTGGGCCCCGCCCGCAACTTGTGCCTTGTGACCCTATTCGCATTAATCACCGTTAGCCTGACATTGCCCAATTTCTGGGATCAGATCGGTTCACAGGAGCTGGCCCAAAACTCATCCATTCCAAATGCTAACAAGAAGAAACCAAAACATGCTGTCAATCAGCTGGATTACAGCATTACCGATTTATCCCTGACTTTTGAGTATCCCTCCTACACGCAATTAAAAAGAAAAATTATCATGCCATCAGAGGGTTCCATCAAGGCTTTGCCCGGAACAGAAGTTAAAATCACAGGTAACAGCAATCACCCTGTCGATAGAGCAGAGCTGGTGGTGAATAATCGGGATCAATTTATTATGGAACTGAAAAATTCCAAAAGGCTGGAAGGATCGTTAATACTGCGAGAAAAAGGTTACTACCAATTTAAAGTAAAACAGCCTGATGGAAAAGTTTTCCTTTTGGAAAAAAAATATCCCATTGAGCTCGAACAGGACAAGTCACCTCAAGTAATATTATTTCCCGCCAATCCCAAGCCAGTCTTTTATGAAACTGATACAGTGCAAATGTTTTATGAGACCCATGATGATTTTGGAATTCGGCAAATTGATCTTATCGCGCAGATCAACGACATTACTCTGAAGAAAAAAATTAAACACTTTAAGCAATCGGAAAAAGACTCAACGGGGAATTTCAGTTGGAACCTTTCCCTGGAAAACCTTCAACCGGGAGATGAAGTCCAGTATTTTTTAGAAGTCAAGGATAACGATAACGTCAGGGGCCCCAATACCGGACAATCAGAAATTTACCGTTTCACTGTTTTTGATAGCAGGAAAGAGCGCGAAAACCTGTTGCGCCTGCAGGAAGAGTTGTCTGAAAAAATGATTGCCTTGCTGGCAAATGGACTTGTTGAAGGAGAAATCCTAAAAACCACCACCCCCACCACAATGCATGGGAAAAAACTTCTTTCCTCCCATGCGGATGCCCTGATTGACATCATAGGTCTTGCCCAACGCATTAAAGAACAAGCCAAGGAGTTTGATAATTTCCCCCGGTCCTACATCACTCTTTTAAGCAACATCATTAGGGGATTGACCAGCCTTCGGGAAGAGCAGATTGACACCATCAACAAACTGCAGAAAACGATTTTAAAACCCACACCGGTTAGTTTCACTTTGGGTTCTGTCGAGACTCTCAATGGCAAAATGGTCACTCACCTGGAACAAAACATCCTATACCTGATTAAAATGACCAATCGTCAGAAAATGGATCAGGTCATGGACCTTGAAAACCAATTGTCTAAACTAACGGAAGCCCTGCAAGATGAATTTGAGAATATCCGTGATAAAAAAGCCTCACTGACCCCTCATCAACTAAAAGCTCAACTAGATAAAATCCAACAAACCCTGCAACAAATGATGGATAAGCTTTCCCAGCAAAATCAATCTGGGCCGGATGAGTTTCTAAATTCCAAAGCCAATGAAAATATGAACCTTGAAGAGACCCTGGCTTCGCTGGAAAAAATAAAGAACCTTGCCAGCCAGGGCAAAATGGATGAAGCCCTGAAAGAACTCAAAAAGTTTGCTGAAGACATGAGGAAATTGGCTAATCAGCTGGATCAAGCGCAAGCATCCATGGATTCAATGATCGACAACCAGGTCATGGAGCAGATCAATGAATCTATGGCAAAACTTGAAGTTCTGGAGAAAAAACAAAAAGAGGTCCTTCAGGAAACTTCGAAAATAAACCAGAAACTACGACAAAACCAAGCCAAGCAATTTGATTCATTAATAAAGAATTTCTTTGATGAATTGAAAAAAGATGTGCAGGCCATCCAAAGTCTTCTGGAAGAAAATTCAAGTTACCTGGATGATCACAGAGCCATGATTAAAACGCGTGAACTGATGCAAGAGGAAGCGAAAACCCGGCAAAAAATAAAATCTCTGAGTCAAAAAACCATCGATTCCAGTTTAAATGAAGATTTGGGAAATAATTTCAAAAAGTTGAATGAAGCTCGCAGACAATTATCCAAAACCGTTATTGAAATGGACAACCTTCGAACCCGAAGTTTTCAAGAGTTCAAGGAAAGCCTCCCCCAGATTAAGAAAAAATATAAAACCCTAAACGAGTTAACTGAACTGAACGATTTAAATGAGTTCAACCTTCTCTTCAAAAGTACTTACCCTGAAATATTCAAGTGGCAGGGAAATATGCGGTCCACCCGGAACCAAAGGGAAGATATTGGAGACCGGGTAAACGGCGACCTTAAAGAAGTCACTAGACTGAACGCAGAAATTTCGAAAAAGCTAGGTTCTCTGAAACGTTCTATTGAGACGAACAGCAAGTCACTTCTTACTGACAAGGAAAAAAACAAACTGAACAAACTTGCCAAGCAGGAAGATGCAATGAGTCGGCAAGCCGATGAGATGAAGGACTTATTCAACAAGATGAATCAGGAAAACCCTCTTCTTCCCCCCGCACTTTCACAAAACATGGGTGATGCAAAGAGGAACCTGAAAAACGCCGGAAACCGTTTGAAATCGCAACAAGTCCAAAGAGGTATTGATTCAGAAAATAAGGCTTTGAAGTCTCTTCAGCAAACCAAGAATCTTTTAAACGAAATCAAAAATTCTGGTTCTCAAATGTCTAAACATGGCACCAAAGAAACGCCGCTCCAACTTGGAACAGGGCGCCGCAGGGATCCCAGACGTGGAGGCGCCCCTCGAATGCAAAAAGAGCAAGTACTTCTTCCCTCCGAGGATCAATACAAAGTTCCCCGGGCTTTCCGTGAAGAAATTCTGGATGCAATGAAAAAGCAAACGCCAAAAAGTTATGAGCGTCTGGTGAATGAATATTACAAGGAATTGGTACAGTGAATAAAAATTCGCATAAAACCTCTGAAAATTGGAAAAGGCTGGAATTCAAATACAGTCTGAAATTTTTATTGCTACTCGCCCTGCTCTTTTTCGGAGCAGAAAAAAGTTTCGCTTCTCTCACGGCTCCCGATGAAATTTATCGTGTATATCAACTCGTGCAGGACTGGGATATTACCGGAGCAGAAAAGCTTTCAGAGCGGCTTTTAAAAGAATTTCCCGATTCTGGAGACGCCCATTTCCTCCAAGCCCGCATTGAATTCATGAAAGGGAATTATGAACGCTCCTGGAAGATTCTTCGTCTGGTCGGAGACAATTTGAAACAAGTTCAGGAATTCAAAAGTCATGTCGATGCCACACGCAGGGCCGCAAAAAATTTCATCTCAAAAGAAACGGAACATTTTATCTTTCGCTTTGAGGAAGGACCCGACGAAGTCCTGATTCATCACGCAGAAATTGCACTGGAGACCTCATATCAGGTCCTGGGAAAAATTTTAAATTATTATCCTGAAGAAAAGGTACTGGTGGAGTTTTATTCAGACCGAAAACCGTTCTCAAAAATTTCACCCTTGACGCTCAAAGATATTCTCACATCAGGAACGGTAGCCCTTTGCAAATACAACCGCATTATGATGATATCTCCCGGCTCCCTGGTGCGGGGATTCAACTGGCTGGATACCTTGAGCCATGAATACGTACATTACCTTTTAACAAAAAAAAGCCGCAACCACCTTCCACTTTGGATGCATGAAGGCATTGCGAAATATCTGGAGACCCAGTGGCGTGGTGATAATCAATACCTGTCTCCCATCATGGAAACGGTACTTTCCAACGCTTTAAAAAATGACTACCGAGTACCACTCGAAGACATGATGCCCTCTCTCGCAAAACTAAAAAATGCCGAGGATGTTCAACTGGCTTATGCTGAAGTGTCTTCTATGATGGAGTATCTTGTGTCGATTAAGGGACACAACATTTTCTCTAATATTCTTGAAGACCTCGCTACCAATGCGGAGTTTGAGAAAACCTTCATTAAGCATGTGGATCAGAATTTAGAAAAATTTCAAACAGGCTGGGAAAACTGGGCCAAAAAGCTTGACCTTAAAAATATACCTGGAATCGAAGTCTTAACCACTGAGTTTAAAAACAGGAAAGGTCTGGAACCGGAAAATAAAGAATATAAACAGCTGAAAACCCGGACAGCTAGAAATCTTACATTCCTGGGTGACATTCTTAAATCCAGAGACCATTTTAAAGCCGCCACCATTGAGTATAAAAAAGCGCTGGATGAATCATCCACCCATTCCCCTGTTTTATATAATAAGCTAGCAGGGACCTATATGCAGACGCATAAATACCAGGAAGCGGAGACTCTATTAAAAGAAAGCTTGGCATTTTTCCCGAATTTCCACACAACGCTCACAAATTTGGGAGAACTATATTTTTCCAATCAGGAATATCAAACAGCTCGGGTTTATTTTGAAAAAGCAGTGCGCATAAATCCCTTCAATCCTTTCGTACACATGCGACTGATCCATGCTTACGATAGATTAGGTTTGGTCAAGGAAAAAGAATTACAAACCCGACAGTTCAACTATATAGATTGATCCAGGAGATTTTTGATGAAAGATTTGGAACTGGTGCAGGAACTTTTAAAAGCCAAGAACGAAGTTGTTCAGGAAATCCATAAAACCATTGTGGGGCAGGATGAGGTAATAGAGGATCTTTTAATCGCCCTATTCTGCAAGGGCCACTGCCTGTTTGTCGGTGTTCCGGGTTTGGCAAAAACCCTTCTCGTCAACACTCTTTCCCAGGCTCTCAGTCTTGAGTTCAGCCGTATCCAATTCACTCCTGACCTGATGCCATCGGATATTACTGGCACCGAAATTTTACACGAAGATCCCGCTACCGGAAAAAGGGTTTTCCAGTTTATCAAGGGACCGGTCTTTTCCAATATTATACTGGCGGATGAAGTCAACCGAACGCCACCCAAAACCCAGGCAGCCTTGCTCCAGGCTATGCAGGAAAAAAAGGTGACGGTTGGAGGAAATACCTATACTCTCGATCAACCTTTTTTAGTGTTCGCCACGCAGAACCCCATTGAGCACGAAGGGACCTACCCCCTGCCTGAAGCACAATTAGATCGATTTATGTTTATCATCAATGTTTCCTACCCCAGTATGGAAAATGAAATTAATATTGCCTTATCCACGACCTCCGGACAATTGCCGGAATTAAATCCAGTGCTCAATGCTAAACAGGTCATGGATTTCCAGGCACTGGTGCCACAGGTTCCGGTATCAGATCATGTTGCCAAATATGCAGTAGAACTTGTTCAAAGTACCCGACCGAATCAAAATGGAAGCGCGCCGGATTTCGTTCGAGAATGGATTGACTGGGGGGCTGGACCACGTGCCTCGCAATATCTGATTCTGGGTGCAAAAGCCAAGGCACTGATGGATAACAGATTTGCCGCTACTATCGAAGATGTCCGATCTGTGTGTCGTCAGGTTCTAGAGCACCGCATCATCCTTAACTTCAAAGCAGAGGCAGAAAACATTAAGGTCACGGATATAATCGAAAAATTGCTCAACACAATAAAAACCTGATTATTGATATTGGAATTAATCAGATCAACTTTGTGGTTTTCCAATCGACATCGAGCTGGAGGGGGTTCCCCGACCTACTCTGGTAATTCACATAGCCATTTTTCTCGCCAAACAGAAATAAATCCCGGGTAATTTCTACATCCTGCTTGCAATACTGGATAATTTTGTTGATCTTCCCTTCTTTATACCACTGAAGAGAGACCAACCCATCTGCCGATTTCTTTGCATTAAGCGTATGTTGTGCCAAATGGTTGAGGCTTAGACGAAAACCCAACAGCTTTTTAACATCTGTCAGCATATCGAAAGTTTTGATTTCTTGCAGGTCAAAATCGGAATAGGGTTGAAGAACCGTGTAGTCAAAACCTATGATGTTGAATCCCACTGCCAGATCGGCAGTCCGAAGCTTATCCACTAATTGGCGGGCATCTTTTTCCTCGTAAGTGAAGAATTCCTGATCCAAGCTGTCCCAAACCACTCCAACAGCTAGCCCCATTTTATGGATATTCCCCCAACCGCCGACATCCTCAGCACTTTTCTGCGTTTCCAGGTCAAAATACTGGACACGGGGGCCTGAGGACAAATCCACAGGTTTTGGGCCTTCCTGATCCTCAGTTTCTCCGAAAAGTCCTAATTGTTCCGACATAATTTTGATAATTTTTAAGGAAAATTGACTTTAATTTAGCATTCTCGCTTTCTAAATCAACGTTTTTTTATAAATCCATAGATTTAAAGAGGTTAAGTCCCATTTTATCAGTCTCTTTTCAAATCCACCCGACCCGCTGAGTCAAAATATTTAACACTTTAAAATCATTAAAGTTTGCTTTTTTATGGACCGATAAATCTTTAGATAGCATTCGTGCATTTGCTGCAAATTAACTGCCTAGGAAAGGTCCTCATAAGTGGCTCAAACCGCAATTTTTGGAATCAACTCCAACCTCGATACCGGAGGTATCATAGACAATCTGGTGGCCCTCCAGCGTGCCCCCATTAATATTGTCGAGGCCAAACGGTCTATCGAGGAATCTAAGCTACTGAGCTTTCAGGACCTGAAAGGCCGGCTACAAACTTTCAAAGGTATTGTCAACACCCTGAATACAGATTCGGAGTTTTTGTCTACCCAAGGGCTTTTTTCCAACAATAACTCTCTCGATTCAAACTCGGTAGTAAGTTTAAGCACGAGTAGCCAAGCCTCATCAGGGACGTTTTCTTTAACGGTCAACAATCTGGCACGAGAATCAAAACTAGTTTCAGAAGGCTTTGCCTCGACCGCCAGTTCTCTTGATCAGGGAACCTTAAATTTAGGTGTCGGTGCATCCTCCGTCACCATTACCATCGACAGCACCAACAACACGCTGGATGGCTTGCGCCTGGCTATCAATAACTCCGGGCTAAATGTAAAAGCCAGTTTCATTAACGATGGTAGCAGTACTAATCCCGTGCGCCTGGCGATTTCAGGCACCAAATCGGGGGTTGATAATGATGTAACCATTGGCATCAGCGGGTTTCTCTTTGGCGCAGGATCAATAAATCTCGTCAACTTCACCGAAACCCAAACCGCTCAAAACGCAAACTTTGTACTGGATGGTGTAGCCATCACAAAATCCGGTAACGTGATATCTGATGTTATAGACGGAACAATTTTAACATTGGAGTCTGCCGGTTCCGGGACAGTTACTTTAAGTTCTGACACCGAAACGATTAAAGATAATATCCAGAACTATGTAGATGGTTTCAACGAATTGATGATACATCTTAATGATTTATTGTCTCTGAATACAGACACTGGAGAAACAAGTGTCTTGTTTGCCAACTTCACAGTCCAGAATCTGCAACAGACATTGCGCGAATCAATCTCCAATCGAGTAGTGGGAGTATCTGGAGACTTTAATTATCTTTCACAAATCGGAATTCGCACAAACAGCGATGGAACCATTTCCATTGATGATGGAGACTTGAGCGATGCCCTGGCCCAGGGTGTTGGCAATGTCAGCGATCTATTCTCCAGTAACGGCAGTACCACTAGTTCTGCTGTCACTTTTATCGGGTTCACCAGCGCAACAAATCCAGGCGGCTACGATATTCAGGTTTCCAACGGAGTCCCACAATTGGCCACATCTGGGTCCAGCACCTTTGTAGATGCGACAGGAGCAGGGAACTTTTTTGCAGGAGCCGCTGGAACAGATTCTGAGGGATTGAATTTTAGAATTTCTGATCTTTCTGATGGGAGCTACGGAAAAATCACCATAACCGCTGGAGTCGCCGAAATCACCAATCGCATTCTCGCCAACCTGACCGACTCATCCCTGGAAGGGCCTTTGGAGTCAGAAATCGATACCGCGACAGAAACCATTCAGGACTTCGACGATACCATTATAGATTTAGAAGAACGGCTCGTGTTTTTTGACGAAAACCTGAGAGAAAAGTTTACTAATCTCGAAGTTACGCTGGGAAGGTTAAATTCTCAAAAAGACGCTTTTAACAGCTCCATTGACGGCATTAAAGCTTTATTTAGCGGCGGTTAACCAATAGTCAGGAAAGTAAAATAGAATGGTTCCATCAAGATATCATAATCAGTATCGCAAAAACGAAATCTCGACCTCCAGTCAGGGTCGCCTCATTCTCATGATGTATGAAGGGGCCATTAAATTTTCCACCATGGCTATCCAAAGCATCGAGAGTGGCGATATCGCCGGGCAGGGAAAATATATCAACAAAACCCACGATATCATCAACGAACTTTCTTTGGCTCTGGATTTAAAAAAAGGGGGCGAAGTGGCGCTGCGCCTGGAATCTTTATACCAATACATGCTCAGCCAATTAACCCTGGCGAATATCAAGTCTGATCGAAAATCCCTGGAGGACGTCGTCAAAATATTAAGTCCGCTAGCTGAAGCCTGGGAGCAGTTGTATCATGCATCCACCAATACGGGACAGGGGAACCAACAGCCTCCCAAAAATATTGCCTCAAAATGTTAAGAGCTTCACAAGCTGGTCAATCTTAATCCCCCATCTTGCTTCTTAAAAAAGGCGCGTATTTCTGATCGACTCCGAGAATGTGATTCATCAACCAGTTTTTCAGAAAAGTTAGCAATTCATGGCTGACATCCTCCCCTCCCTTATAGCGACCGACAAAATCCCCCACTTGCCCAAGAAGAGTCTTATGCTTTTCTTTATGAGATATAGAGTCTTCATAGCCATACTTATCAAACAGCTTCTCCTCATAACCAAAATGCATCACAGTAAAGTTCACTAACTCATTCAGTTTACTGTCGACAACTTCTTTACCTTGTTCCAGCATTATACCTCTGTAAATTTCGTTAATAAGCTCAATCAACCTTTTGTGATGGGTATCGACATCGCCCACTTGGGTAGCGAATGAATCGTTCCAGACCATGAGACTCATATTGGGATCTTTGTATTTAAACTTCGCAACCAGGTTTGTTATGGTTTCTGCATTTCGGGTTAATTTCTGAGCCGTTTGCTCTGTAACGATGGCCCCCTGGCTGGTGTCGGAAGCCGCCTGAGCCACACCCGTAATATTCTGGGCGATTTCTTGCACCCCTTTCGCGGCTTCGGTCACGTTTCGGCTCATTTCATTCGTGGTAGCACTCTGCTCCTCTACGGCGCTGGCAATCGTTCCCGAAATATCATTGACCTCATTTATAACTCTGGTTATTTCATCCATTGCGTCTACAGCGTTTTTAGTGTCAGATTGAATAACTTGAATTTTCTGGCTAATATCTTCGGTGGCCTTAGCCGTTTGGTTGGCCAACTCTTTAACTTCGTTGGCGACCACCGCAAAGCCTTTACCCGCCTCCCCGGCACGGGCGGCTTCTATGGTTGCGTTAAGAGCCAGCAAATTGGTTTGGCCCGCTATTTCAGTAATCACTTTAACCACCTGCCCAATATCCGCACTGCTTTCACCTAGAGTGGTAATAGTTTTATTGGTGTGCGCTACGGTCTTTACAGCAGAGTCAGCAATTTGGGCGGCCTGGCTAGCGCTCTGAGATATTTCTTTTATGCTTGCGGTCATTTCTTCGGTTCCCGTAGCCACGACCTGAACATTGGTACTGACTTCTTCAGAAGCCGCAGAAACTACACCGGCCTGAGCAGAGGTTTCTTCGGCATTTGCGCTCAACTGCTGACTAACAGAAATAAGTTCACTGGATGAAAGGTTAAGCTCCTCCCCCGATTTTCCAAATGAACCAATATTCACTCTCATGTTTGCGATAAAATCAGCCAATGCCTGCCCAACCTGCCCGACAGGGTCACTCCCCATAACATTCAACTGTCGGGATATATCACCCTGAGCTGCGGCATTAACCACTTCAAGAACCTGGCCTACCTTATAATCCAGGTCCTCCGTGCGCTCTTTTTCGAGTCGGATCAATTCCTCGGTTTCTTTTTTTAGTTTTAGTTTTTCCGTAATAACCGACCAATTAACCATTGCTCCTGTATAGTTTTTCTTCTGGTCATAAATAGCGCTGACATCCAGCTCAAGAGTTTCAGGCCCCAGTTGAATCTGGGCTTTGTGCGGCAGGTTACGCGGATCGCCCAAAAGTTTCCTCTGGTGCTGAGGGTTCTTATGAAATATATCGATATTTTGACCCACCATTTTATCCACCGTCACAGGCAGGTATTGTTCCAAAGTTTTGAGGGTCTTTATGGAAGCCGGGTTGGCATATTGCAAAACCAAATCACTATCGGCGAACAAAATATTGAAGGGAGCATTTTCCATCATGGAAAACATCCTCGCCTGCTCTGCTTCAAGCTTTATCATCTCGCTCGCCTCTTCCCAATTCACGACATATCCCTGAGGCTGGCCCATTGCATCCCAAATTCCATTGATAGTGGACCTTAAAACCACACTGCCAAACTTCAGCTCCGCCTGATGCGGTAAGGAGGCAGGATTCCTCAGAACGGATTCGACAGCCCGTGGATCTTTATGAAATCGGTGAATCGATCCTCCAAGCAGCTCCTCAACCCGCAACCCAAATGCTTTTTGTATTTCCGATTCAATGGAATTCATCGTCTCGACGGCACGAATATTCATATAGATCAGGTTGAAGTTCTGGTCGGCAACAAAAACATTCAACTGTAAATTATCCAAACAGGCTCGCAACCCAACCTTTTGATCAATGAGAGAGGCATTGGCTTGTCCATTCGTCAAAAATATGTTTAAAGCTTTGGAGATAAAACCTTCGTTATGATCCAGCTCAAACTGCCCCACCACTGCCGGAACACCTGTCGTATTTTTATATTGTTTTTCCATGACCACGGTTCCTCATCTAAGGTGAATTTATTTAATTTTCTTCTACAACCTGCATGAATCTTCCGCGTTCAACCCAGTTCCAATTCTAAATTTTTACCCAACAATCTGTATATATTTCCTGACGATAACCGCATCCCTCTCGTAAAGTTTAATTAGGAGATGACCCAGCTTTTTCTCCGACATAACTTCTGAAAGCGGACAAGGTCTCCAGTTCTTTTTCCTGGGCGTCCCTTCTGCTTTGGTTAATGTCCTCGTAGTTATCGAAGAGCGCTTCAACCACTCGCATATCGAGTTTTCCTTTTTGCACCATTTCCAGAAACACCTTTCTGGTTTCTTCCATTTTCATACCTGCCCGGTAGGGACGGTCTTCCGCCAATGCGGTGAAAACATCTGCTACCGCCATGGTTCTGGCTCCCAGGGAGAGCTTATTTGCCGACACGGAAAAAGGATAACCTCCTCCCGTAAGCTCCTCATGGTGATTGGAAGCCCAGAACGTAATATCTTCCAGGCCTTTAACACGCTCTAAAATTCTGTAGGTATGATAGGGGTGAGCTTTTACAACCTGCCATTCCTCAAGGGTAAGCTTACCGGGTTTGAGAAGAATTTCATTTGGAACAGCAAGTTTCCCCAGGTCATGCAAATATCCTGCAATCTTGATTTTAGAGCAATCGGTTGCACTCATTCCCACCACTTCCGCCAATTTCGTGGCTGACGCCGCCACTCCGCTAGAGTGCGTTGCAGTAAACCGGCTGCGAGTGTCAATGATCAACGCAAAAAAGTTAGACAACCCGGTAAGAGTTTCCAAGCTTAGTGAAGTTTGGGGAAAGCAAGAAATATTTTGAAGAACGCGATCCATGGAAGGACTGATCAAATCTAGCCAGAAAGCATCCTGCAAGGAAAGTTCTAGAAACGCATCTATAAATTCAGGCACAAACATCCAGCCGGATGCTTCCTTGATTTTATCCTTAACCATCAAGGCCTGGGATAATACCGGCTTTCTTCTATCCACCAACACAGCTATGCGATCGGCCAAATGCAGAATATGACTTCCATAAGGTACCTTTTCACCGAAATTATTTGTACCCTTTCCATAATTCCAGGGGACATGATGAAAACGTACCAGCGGGGCAAACTTACGGAATGGCTCAAACCTCGACAAGAGTAAGGCCCCCAACTCTCCATGTAGATGGGCACTTTTAACTTCGAAGTTATTCAGTTTCATACGATCCGAGAACACGATTGCCCCTATATCGTGCATGATCGCCGCCATATAGATTTCATTGATCCCTTCTTCGCTAAACTTAAGATGGGTAGCCAGTCGGGTGGCGATATAACAAACCCGGTTGTGGTGATCAATGAGCTCAAAATCAATCAAATCCAAGGCGGTGGATAGCGAGGAAAGCATGTCGAAAAGAGAAACGGAAATGCAGGAAGAACCTTCGGACAAATTTTTATCGGTATGGATATTTTCTGGCATAGAAACCCTATTCGTTGCTGCCATTCTTATACTGGCAATATTCAAATTCACTTTCCAGCCTCCTCAAAATAATTAACACTCAATTACATCCTTTGAGGGATATATACCTTATGTGGGACTTTTTTCTCTCTATTTATTCCTCTTAAATTGCTTTTGTGACTAGATTGTAACGAATCACGCCTATCCGCTAAACATATATGGCAAATCTGCATGGCATTAAAATAGTAGCTATTGCTATAGTTACCAATTCCACCAAAAGAAAATATCGGAAAGAGAGGCCGGTATATCAAATAGAGAGAGCTACCTACCGGGAGCCAATTAGATACACTGTAACTTTGAATTTACAGGGTAAAACATACTAGTTTTTTTAAAATATTTATTTTATTCTTCATTAATATAAAGAAAAAGTAAAAATTCGCAATGACTTATTAATAGGTATATAATAGGTATATAAGTAAGGGGCGCTCAAATTTGGGATAGCGAATTTTATGCGGACTAAATGCATTGATTTTTCTTACTTAACTTAAGCAAATTCGTATTACAAATAAAGTTTCACTTTAGAGAAATGCTATGGATAAAACGGAACAATTAAAAGCCAAACGCAAACTAGCCGAGAAAAACCTTAAGGCTAATACGGGGAACGTTAGTGATTTTTCTGAGATGGATTTCCGGGAAATGGTTCATGAGCTTCAGATCCATCAAGTCGAATTGGAGATGCAGAACGATGAGCTCAAAAGAACTCAAACCACCCTCGAAGAAGTAAAAGATAATTTTGAGGATTTATATCTTTCTGCCCCGGTTGGATACCTGACTCTGGGCTCCAAAAGAGAAGTTCTTGAAGAGAACATAATGGCCTTAAAACTACTTAACCCGCCTAAAGGCACTCTTATTGGAGAAGACGTTCTGTGCTTCATTGCACCCAGTGATCAAGCGACAGTCATGCAAGCCTTCAAGGTTCCTGGTACGGATAAGTCCCTTCACAACATAAAGGTCCACAACCAATCTCACGAAATCCAGTTTATTGATTTAAAAATCATGATGGATCCAGCAGCTTTAAAGTCTGAACGGTATTGCAAAGTAGCCCTGATCGATTGCTCTGAAAGAAATCGAATGCAGGGGGAATTAAACACCAACAAGGAAGAAATAAAACGGCAATTAAAGAAACTCAATAAAAAAAATGCCGCTCTTAATGAACTACTGGGACAAATCGAAATTGAAAAAATCAGAATATATGAGTCGGTCACTATCAATGCAGAAAAACTTTTATTGCCCCTGGTAAAACGGATTCGTAACAGCACAAAGAGGGTTAATAGTAAAACTTTAGACTTGCTGGAATTAAATGTAAGCCAAATTGCATCACAGTTTGGACTAAAAATATCTAAAGAACTGGGCGCATTGTCCAACAAGGAAATCGAAGTCAGCAAAATGATACGCTCAGGTTTTTCCAGCAAAGACATCTCCAACAGTTTTAATGTTTCCATTAAAACCGTGGAAACGCACCGGAGGAATATCAGAAAAAAACTTGGCATTAAAAACAGCAAGGTCAATCTTGCAACCTACCTCAACTCGATTTAATCCCTAACCACAAGTCACCATAGAAAGCGCCTCTACTCTTTCAGATGCAGTCACTCTATATGAAGGAAAAAATAGGTCGGGAATTTGTTTTGACAAGCTCCCTTTTCCTATGCTAAAAATGCGCACTCCTTTTAAATATTTACAAAGAAATCTATGAAGATTCACGAATACCAAGCCAAAGAAATTTTAAGAAAATATAACGTAGCGGTTCCCAACGGAATTCTCGTTTCGAAAAAATCAGAAGCCGCGCAAGCCGCCAAGAAGATTGGCACCGATGTTGTCGTGGTCAAAGCCCAGATCCATGCGGGAGGACGAGGTAAGGGTGGCGGAGTTAAATTAGCCAAAAGTCCGCAGGAAGCCGAAAAACATACCGGCAATATTATTGGCATGACCCTTGTTACCCCCCAAACAGGCCCAGAAGGCCGGCTGGTAAAGAAGGTATTGATAGAAGAAGGCATGTCCATAGCCAAAGAGCTCTATATGGGTATTCTGGTTGATCGGGAAACCAGTCGAGTCCTTATCATGGCCAGTGAAGCAGGGGGAATGGAAATTGAGGAAGTCGCCGCAGACACCCCTGAAAAAATCATTAAAGAAACGGTAGACCCGGTAATTGGCGTTCAGCCTTATCTGGCAAGGAAGATTGCTTTTGCCTTGAACATAAAAGGGGCCGCTTTAAAAGCCATCATCCCTTTCATCATCAATCTCTACGACGCGTTTGTAAAAGAAGACTGCTCCATGCTGGAGATCAATCCTCTTGTTATCACCTCGGACGACCGGGTTCTAGCCCTGGACGCAAAAGTCGATATCGATGACAACGCGTTGCACCGCCATAAAGAAACTCAGGGATTTCGAGATCTGGATGAAGAAGACCCGTTAGAAGTAGATGCCAGCAAATTTAATCTGAACTACATCAAACTGGATGGCAATATTGGCTGTATGGTTAATGGAGCGGGCTTGGCAATGGGAACGATGGATATCATCAAATTGTCTGGCGGAGAACCGGCTAACTTTCTCGATGTCGGCGGTGGAGCTGATGAAGAGATGATCGAAAACGGTTTCCGCATCATCCTTTCTGATCCATCTGTGAAAGGAATATTCATTAATATATTCGGGGGCATTCTTCGCTGTGACATACTGGCCCGAGGCGTGGTTGCCGCAACCAAAAAACTTAAAATAAAAATTCCAGTTGTGGTGCGGATGGAAGGCACCAATATGGAAGAAGGACATCAAATTCTTAAAGACTCCGGCCTGAACTTCGCCATAGGAAATGGAATGAAGGACGGAGCCCAAAAAGTGGTCAAAGCAATAAAATGAGCATTCTCGTTGATGAAAACACAAGACTGATAACGCAAGGCATTACTGGTCGGGAGGGCATGTTCCATACAGAACAGTCGATGAATTATGGAACCCGTGTAGTGGGTGGCGTGACCCCCGGTAAAGGCGGACAAGTAGTATTAGGAAAAGTGCCGGTCTTCAATACGGTACGGGACGCCGTCGTTAAGACCAAGGCCAACGCAACCATGATATTTGTTCCTCCTCCATTTGCCGCGGATGCGATTTTAGAAGCTGCGGATGCAGGCATTGAACTGATCATCTGCATCACCGAGGGAATTCCTGTCAGCGATATGGTAAATGTCTATAAATATCTTCAAGGCACAGAAAGCCGGCTGGTCGGGCCCAATTGCCCCGGTGTCATTTCTCCAGGCAAAGCCAAGATCGGCATCATGCCCGCTCATATCCATAAAAAAGGCAACGTCGGAATCATTTCCAGAAGTGGCACCCTGACCTACGAAGCCGTGGGGCAGTTGACGGCACTAGGGATTGGTCAATCCACTTGTGTGGGAATTGGTGGCGACCCCATCATCGGTACTCGATTCATTGATGTCTTGAAATTGTTTCAAAAAGACCGAGGCACAAAAGCTATTTGCATGATCGGTGAAATTGGTGGAACCGCAGAAGATGAAGCGGCCTACTACATCAAGAAAAATGTGACCAAGCCTGTAGTTGGGTTCATCGCTGGTCAAACCGCACCTCCAGGCCGACGCATGGGACATGCCGGAGCCATTATCTCAGGAGGTCAAGGAACCGCTGAAGAAAAAATGAAGATCATGAAGCGGTGCGGAATTAAAGTTGTTAAAAGCCCTGCCGACCTCGGCAAAACGATCCAAAAAGCCCTTTAGCCCACTCCCGTGGGAGGGAGCTTGCAACAGCCTTACTGAGCAAGCAAACTTTTTTCTCGACCTTATAACAAACCTTTGCGTAACCCTGCGCAAGCTTATTACTATTTAGACCCCTCATCAGGCCGATCTTCGTAAGAAAGATAACCCAATCTACTTTCATAATCTAATTGATCGAACGGCTTTCCCTGCCGGAAACTTGCGAAATGCAAGTCCGCAAAAGCTGCGATGATGGCATGAAGAACTTCGTGCTCTTCCATTCCCTGTTTGCGCAATCTATTGAATGTCTCAACAACAAACTCAGGTTGCTCGGTTCTGATCTGGCTATCAACGATAGTATGCAGAACCGTATGCACGAAAGGGCTGACAATCTGACCATTGATCTCCTGAGGATAGGCCGCCATCTCCCCCATAGTCCAAATTTCTTCAAACTCAGGGTGCAGGTCCATGACATGGGATATCCGGTCATCGAGTTCTTCTATCTCCCTACCCTGCTGCCGATCAGAGGCAACTCTTAATATGCGGACTTGTGTTTCTTTATCAAAGTTCATAAGTTGGAATTCTTTGTTTGGAGAAGGTTTACAATTTTAGGAAGTAAGATGCTTTTCAAGATCAAGGAGTTTCGGAAAAATGTGTGCGTCGGTCTTTGCCGGGTTCTCCGTAAACCATAAAAACCCGTTTTCCCTGGCGCATATGGTATTTGGCCCAAGCCGGGGATTTGCCCTCGTAACTGGCATTGGGGTCTTCTCCCTCGGCCTTTAAATAATCGGGATAATCCAGACCCGCATCAAAAACCTCCATGAGGAGGCAGTCCGTCGTGAATCCTTTGCCTTTCAACTCTATTTTACTTAAAAAAGCTTCTATCTCGGCTGGGTTATTCATTTCAATGGGTTTCATAATTAGTACGATGGCAAGTCCAATATAATAGATTTATTAAAGAGCCAAAAATACAGGTTTTCACAACAGGAATATGGATTAGCCCATTGGATTGAGGTATATTAGTAACTGTATCCGACTCAATTCATAGAAACTGAGACATAAAACCTGCAAAATATAAGAGATCAGACATGCTTATTCAAGATAATTTATTTTTAACCCGCTCCAACCCCAGTGGTAATGGTGGAGTCCAATTTTTATACCGCGTCAAGGACTATGGGTTGTCCGCTTTATCAGGCCCTCAGGAAGAGATTTCCATGATCCACTGGGAAGTGGAGGTCATCAAGTTCAAGGATCCAAAAACTGCAGAATTTGAGATTTCCCATACCACCGAATTGGCCGACAAAACCTTGAAGTTTTATTCAGATAAGTCCCTGAATGAGTTTATTCAAAAAGCCTTTCAGTACTTTGAGGAGCTGGATTCTTTGGAAAAAATGCTACCAAATGAATCCCAGCAATCCTGAATCCCAAAAAGAGGAGAAAAGTAAGTAAAAATTGGGCTTAAGCCTTGACAGGAAGGCGGTTTGTTTCTAATATGTGACTCTTTTTAAGAAAGTTGGTCGGCTTTTTTTGTTGAGGGTGCTTTACCCTGAGAAGCTAACCCAAAAAATTGCAATTCATTATAGTTTTCACCAGAATTTATTATGAATTCTGAGCACTGATATTTGAAAAAATAAGGAGTTAGACCATGGCAAATGTAAAAGGCAGCTCAGTTTGCAGAACCGCTACCGATGAAGGAAAACCTGCAGATTGGGTACCAGGGGGAGAAAAGCAAACGGTTGTAGATCCTATGAAAATGTTTCATGAGCTTCCCCGTGAGAAGCTATTTATTACGGGAAGTGAAGCCGCAAGAGAGTCCATGAGACGCGCAAACATAGATATTGCAATTGCCTATCCAATCACTCCACAAAGTGAATCCATGCAGCAAGCTGGTTACCTCTACGATGAAGGCTATATCAAGGAATATTATCGAGCCGAAGAAGAAATCGGAACCTTCTCTGCAATCTCTGGAGCTTCACGTGCGGGTGTACGTTCTTTGACAGCTACCTCAGGCCCTGGCTTGATGCGTGGTATGGAAGCGATCAGTTCCTGGCCGGGTGCAAGAACCCCAATCATCATGCTGAACATGTGTCGAGTCATCAACACGCCTCTGGCTATTCAACCGGATAATATTGAAATGTCATTCATGTTGAATACAGGTATTCTTCTTTTACACGCTGAAAACCAGCAGGATTTTTATGATTATCCGCTTGCTGCAATCATGGCTTCGGAGCAAGTTGATGTCACCTTGCCCGCAGTTGTTTCTGTGGATGGGTTTTTCTGTACGCATGCACGCGGCCCCGTAGAAGTTACACCGGAAGAGTACAAATTACCGCCTCGAGATGGCTGGCGCTCTGCAGTCCCTGCAATGGACAATGAAAATCCGCCGGCACGTATCTCGCGGGATGCCCCAATTCAAAAAAGTAACTTCATCAGTTACCACATGCATTCCAGCTGGCAGCAGGAAGTTTTTGCAGCAGTAGAACGTTCTGCAAAATACTTCGACAAATATCTTGGCGGCTTGATTGAAGTGGTTAACCCTGATGCTGAAGATTTCATCATCGCATCCGGTTGTGCAGTTTCGCAGGCTCGCGAAGCAGTTCGGCAAGAAGGCGAACAGGGACGTACAGTCGGGCTGGTTAAAGTCAAATCCATTCGACCTTTCCCCACCGAGCAAATTCTCGATGCGGTTAAAGGTGCCAAACGCATTTTGGTTCCTGAATTCAACCAGGCTGGTTGGCTTCACAAGGAATTATGCGCAGTGCTCTATGGCCGTTGCAATGCAGTCATTAAAGATGGTCCTCGAGTATTTGGTGGCATGACCATGCCGACCGAAATGGTTCTGGAATGGCTGGCAGAATTTCGCAAAGAAGTTAAGTAACTGGTTTTGTTGTTTAGACTTTTAATTACAGGTATAATTTCATAGGGCGTAAGCCTCACTTGAAACCTGTTAATATAATTATTCAAATACTATTTATAAAGGATAAAATCCTATGTCTCTTGAAACCTTAAGACCCTCTCCAGCATTTGCAGATGTTTTGCCTATTGAGTACAGAGATCTCGTAGAACATGGCCCTTACAACAACCGTGGCGGAGATCAAAGTAAGCAAACAATTAAAGTTACTGATATGGGGAAATTTAAGGAAGTGATTGAAGAGCATCCCATGTGTGCAGGATGTGCAATGACCTTGTTCATTCGCCTCGTTTATATTGGAATGCCCAACCCCGAACACACCATCGTTGTAGGAACCGCAGGCTGTGGCCGTCTTGCAATTTCTCAAGCTTCCGTGCCTTTTATTTACGGGAACTATGGCGACACCAACGCAGTGGCTTCCGGACTGAAACGCGGTTTGGAAGTTCGCTTTCCCGACCAGAAAAAAGACGTTGTGGTTATGGCAGGAGATGGCGGACTGATCGACATTGGCTTTCAAGGCTTGATGCATAGCTGGTTCCGTAAAGAAAATTTCACCACCATCATGCTTGACAATGAAGTTTATGGAAATACCGGTGGTCAGGAAAGCGGCATGACCAATCAAGGTAAAGTTCTTAAAATGGCCCCTCGTGGAAAGTTCGGCGAAAAAGTCGATGCTTTGGGTCTGGCCAAGGTAGCAGGCGTGGATTATATTGCCCGTCTGGCTCCAACCAACCCTGCACGGGTTGCCCGAACCGTTCGTCGCGCCATCATGGTAGCGCGGGAAGTCGGTCATAGTTATATTCAGGCTTATACCTCTTGTAACATCGAGTACTCCATTCCTACACCAGATGTAATGAAAGATGCCTTCGAAATTGAAAAAGAACGTTATGGCTTCGAAGAAATCATTTCACCTGCAGCTAAAGCATATCTGGATGAAGTAGAGAAGAAACCGAAAAAGAAAAAATCAGACTGACCCAGTGAGGAGAAACTAAAAATGTCAGAAGTTAAGCGCTATAACATTCGTATGGCTGGTATTGGTGGTCAGGGTGTGGTCACCGCATCCCATATTGTTAGTAACGGGGTGGTAATTTCCGGTGGTTTCAGTTCTCTGGTTCCTTTCTTCGGATCAGAAAAACGTAACGCACCGGTTGAGAGTTATGTTCGCATTTCGAACTCAACAATTTATGAGATCGGCGAGATCATTTTTCCGAATGTTCTCATGATTTTTCATCCATCGGTTATCACACTTGGAAAATCCTACACCATGCCGTTTTATACCGGCTTGAAGCAAAAAGGGATCATCCTTATTAATAGTAAGAAACCGATTCCTTTTACCCGGGATGAACAAAGAGAGTTGGAAGAAAAAGAAGCGCGCATTTACTATCTGCCTGCTACGGAAATGGCGAATGATCTAGCTAAAACCGATCTCGCTACCAATATGGGAATGTGTGGTGCTATTTCTGGTATCTTTGGTCTCCCCGATGCTGAGTCTTTAGCCGCATCAGTAAAAGATCGATTCGTTGGAAAAGGCATTGTAGTATCCGGTGGCACAGCGGCTTTGGACAGTGCGATTGAGAAGAAGTTTGCCAAGAAGCAAAAATTATTGGAAGCCAATCAAAAGGTGCTCGATGCATCTATCCAATATGCCATTGATCAAGGCTGGTCGGAAGCGGAAAAACCTGCTAAAGCCACCGCGTAACGTTAAAGACTGGAGAAAATATGTACTACATTGCTGAAGTGGACAAAGCGATATGCGCGGCAAAAAATTGCCATCTCTGTACGCAATACTGTCCTGAGTCAAACTGTATCAACTATAGTGAAGCAGACAAGTCGGCTTATGTCTCCGTAGACCGGTGCAAAGCTTGCGAAATTTGTGTCTATATCTGCTCAGATATAGCCAAAAACGATGCCATTCAAATGAAATGGATCGAAGAACTGGACGAGGGTTTTGTTATTAAAAAATCTGGAGTGGTTCTACGATAATTCATAGATTTTACTAAAAGGTATTTGGGCTTACCCGCTCAAATACCTTTTTTTTATTCAATTTAAACCTTAATAGAAAGAGCTAAAATGGAAAGAACTTTTGCTATCATCAAACCTGACGGCGTAGAACGCAACCTCATCGGGAAAATCCTCGAGCGCATAGAGTCTAATGGCTTTAAAATTGTCGCCATGAAACGCACTCTGCTCAGCAAAGCTGAAGCTGAGGGTTTTTATGATGTCCACAAAGAACGGCCTTTCTTCGATGGCATGACCACAACCATGAGTTCAGGACCCGTTGTTTTGCTCATCCTGGAAAAGGAAAATGCCATCGCCGACTGGAGAAAATTGATGGGAGCCACCAATCCAGCAGATGCCGAGGCAGGAACCATTCGAAAAGATTTTGCGCAAGATATTGAAAGAAATACTTCACACGGCTCCGATGCGCCAGAAACTGCGGCATTTGAGATGTCCTTTTTCTTCAGCCAGACGGAGATCAACTAGCTTTAGCTGGTGAACCACAGGTAGCCAATAGTACTAAATTTTATCTGCTAGTAAGGCTTTTTATCTGATTAAAGAGCCTTTTCTATTTCCCTCCCACGGGAGTGGGCAGATGGGGTATCATCTTACTATCATGAAATATCTCACTTCGTTGGCAACAGGCATAGCCCTCTTTTTCATAATTCCTCTACAAGCCTGGGGATATGATTATCAGCTTTACAAGAACCACGAAGATTTTGCCATCGTTGTTTTTCCCAAAAAATACATCGATAAAGAACTCGATGACTATATCGCCTCAATTTCATTTAAGGCGATTGAGTCAGGCAAGGCCGTGATGCGCAGAGGCTCCAAGAATGAAAATGAATCGCTGATGATGCCGCTGGAAGTACAAAAAAAGCATTCCATCGAAAAATTTATTGTCATACAAGTTTTAGGAAGGAATGAACTGTTGATTGGCATCTATGATCCTGAATGGGGGCTGACTTTGCCTTCCACCCCGCATAGAATGGATGCCCTCAAGAAAAATATTCCCAAAACTTTGAACATATTTCGCGGGGGCAATCCTCAACGCCAGACAAGACTGCAAAACCATCATTTGATTTACGCAGCAGTTCGAGTTGATTCATGAACATTATTCTTAATACCTATTGCAATCTGAAGTGCAATTATTGCTTTGCAGATGAATATATGGAGGAAAATGTTAAAACCCTTGATAAATCTATGGATTATGAATTTTTCCAGAATGATTTGCTGCCAAGGGTAAAAAGTGCCTCCCTCATCAATTTTATGGGTGGTGAGCCTACCCTGCATCCCCGTTTCAACGATATTTTGTCGCAAACTCTGGAAAACATGCACCCTTTTTCCTACCTCGGAGTTTTCACCAATGGATTGATGCCAGACAAAACCCTTGATCTTATGTTGGATACTGTTGGCCGTGGTGGAAGTATCGAACGCCAGATTCAATTCTCCGTACTTCTCAACTGGCAAACGATGGAAAACATTTCCGAAAAAAACCATGCTCGTTGCCGGGAAGTCGCGGAAGCCATTCTCAGTAAAAATGGATTCGGCCTCATGTTCAGCCTGAACCTGTATTCGATTGAGCAGGATTTAGCGACCCAGTGCTGGGAAATTGATGAAATATATCAGGATTTAGGGTTACCACCGGGACAAAAATACAAAATTCGCGTCAGCCCGGCCTTTCCCATTGTTGGAGAAGAAAATAACGTAACTTTGCCCATAAAAGATTATCCCAAAATGGGGCGAATGTTACTGGATATGGTAAAAGAGTTTCCCCAAATGTGCTTTCGTTTTGACTGCTCATTTCCGCCCTGTCTTTTAGATGAAATTGAAGAAGATGAGTACCCTCTTGTAGAACGCTTTCTCTACCACGGCAGCCAGTCGGTTCCCAGCATCACTGAATGGAAAGATAAAGATGTCTATTTTGGATGTGCCGATGACAGCCCTATGGATATTGATCCCAAAGGGGATTGTTTCAACTGCTTCCCCTTTCACAATAAGAAACTGGGGAATGTCAAAGACTTCAAACAGATAAACGAGCTTTCCATCACCAAAATGCACACCCGGTTTCTAAGCCACGTTTTTGAGGAAGAACCCAACGAGCCCTGCAAAAGCTGTCCTCATTATATGGTGCGGTGTTCCAGCGGATGCTTTGCCTATAATTTCAGCTGATCGGTGTGCCTGATATTTTGCTATAATCCCTGAATACACCGCCGGAAATCACCTATTTTTTTTTAATATTCCGTGCAAGCCGGATTATAATATATAAGAAGTTTTAATAACAAAAATACAATCGGTTCAATGGCCAGGAGGCAGAGAAACAAATGCCTGTATATGAGTATCAATGCGAAAAGTGCAAGGACGTTTCAGAGGTCTTGCAAAAAATAAGTGACGACCCGCTCAGCGAATGTGAAAAATGTGGCGGAAAACTGAACAAGCTGTTCAATCAGATGAATTTTCATTTGTACGGACCTGGCTTTTATTCAACAGACAACAAACGCAAATACCTTAAATAATCTTCCTATATCACTGATGATTTATATCACCCGCCGGTTGGAATTTTGCGCCAGCCACAGATTGTTCAACCCCGATTTTTCAGATGAGAAAAATGCGTCCACTTTTGGTCTATGCAATAACCCCAACGGACATGGGCACAATTATGTACTGGAGGTTACCGTCAACGGTGAAGTAAACCCGGAAACCGGAATGGTACTGGATCTCAAAGTCCTTAAAAAAATTATTAACGAGGAAATTATTGATAAAGTCGACCATAAGAATCTTAATGTGGACGTAGAGTTTTTGAAAAATGTAATCCCCACGGCAGAAAATATCGCCATCCATTTCTGGAATATCATTGAACCAAAAATTGAGAACGGAACTTTATACGAAATCAAACTTTTTGAGTCCGAGCGCAATTTTGTCATTTACCGGGGAGTTGAACTTGAAAGATCTCATTAAACAAATTTTGCTGGAGGTGGGCGAAGATCCTTCCCGTGAGGGACTTCAGAATACCCCTGAGCGAGTGGAGAAATCGTTAAAGTTTCTAACCAGTGGCTATTGGGTCAATATTGAAGAACTTGTCAATGGCGCATTATTCCAGGAAGAATATGATGAAATGGTTATCGTCAAAGATATTGACCTGTTCAGTATGTGCGAACACCATATGCTTCCCTTCATTGGCAAATGCCATGTCGCCTATTTGCCAAAGGGAAAAATAATTGGCCTTAGCAAAGTTCCTCGAATTATTGATGCGTTCAGCCGCCGCCTGCAAGTACAGGAGCGCCTGACGAAACAGATCGCAGATTGCCTGAACCAGATTCTTCAACCCATTGGAGTGGGGGTTGTTATTGAAGCCCTCCACCTTTGTATGTGCATGCGGGGAGTGGCAAAACAGAACTCTTACACCACTACCAGTTCCATGCTGGGTTCCTTTAAATCAGATGCGCGAACACGCAGTGAGTTTTTAAGCCTGATTCCCCCACAGGGCACACGGCGATAAAACTAAAATTTTTTTCATCTTTTAGATAGAAAGACCTCTGCTTGAAACCTGACACCAAAGAATTAGTACTCGAAAACAACGCTATTATTCCAGAGCTATTTGGCAGTCAGGATCTTAATCTTAAACTGATTGAAAAAAAATTCAACGTCCGCATTACTACCCGCGAAAACCACATCCGGATTAAAGGCGATCCTAAAGAAATCGAAACAGTCGAAAGCCTCATCAAGCAACTGGAAAAACTCCATGAAGCAAACCTCAAAGTCGAAAATGGAGATGTGAAATTTGCCATTCGACTTGTGGCGGACGACCCTCACGTCGATCTCAAAGCCATCTTTTCCGAGCGTATTGCCGTATCTCCGAAAAAGGGATACATCACCCCCAAGGGACCTGCGCAACACCAGTTCATCCAATCCATCAGAGAAGACGATATCGTCCTTTCCATTGGCCCAGCAGGAACAGGAAAAACCTATTTGGCTGTGGCAATGGCTGTAGAAGGCCTGCTCAAAAAGAAATTCAGAAAAATTGTGCTCGTGCGTCCGGCTGTAGAAGCAGGGGAAAAACTGGGTTATTTGCCGGGAGATATTGCCGACAAAATCAATCCCTACCTCATGCCCCTCTATGATGCGTTGAATGACATGATGGAAGATAATCAGGTCAGGCACCTCATGGAAGATGGCGCAATAGAAATCGTCCCGCTAGCTTACATGCGCGGAAGAACATTGAGTGACTCTTTCATCATTCTTGATGAAGCTCAGAACGCCACCCGGGAACAAATGAAAATGTTCCTCACCCGTTTAGGTTTCCGGTCAAAAATGGTAGTCACCGGTGACATAACCCAAATCGACCTTCCGCATCATGATGATTCGGGGCTCATCCATGTTCAAAGTCTGCTGGACAATATTCAAGGCATCCGCTTTGTATATTATTCATACAAGGATGTTGTCCGCCATGAATTGGTGAAAAAAATTATCAAGGCTTATGCTAAACCCGGCTTGAGTCAGGAATAGCTTTTTTTATTCATCCTGATATCCGCATATTATTTATTTCTATTTAAAGCCCTTATGGAAATTCTTATCACCAATGAATGCCCAAAAATCAACGTAGATATCGGGGAAATAGAGCTGCAAATTGGAAAAATCCTGACTACGCTGGATTGCAATGATCATGAAATCAGCATATTATTTATCGGGGATCAGGGCATCCGTGATCTGAACCATCAGTTCAGGGGTATAGATCGCCCAACAGATGTGTTATCGTTCCCTCAGATTTCAGATGACGAACCGGAGCCTCCAGGGGCACCTGTCTTGGGAGATGTTGCCATTTCGCTTGAGACAGCCCGTCAACAATCTGAAGACCACGGTCTGTCTTTGAAAGAGGAATTAACGTTATTGCTCATTCACGGCATCCTTCACCTTCTGGGTTATGACCATGAAATTTCTGCCCAGGAGGAGGAACGAATGCGGAAAAAAACCCGGGAATTATTCGAAGTAATTTATCCCGGAAAAAAACTTGCAGACACCTGCAATTTCTAATTTGCCTTCTGCTAAGGAAATACCATGAAGCAACTCTGGGCCCCCTGGAGAATGGAGTATATCAAGAGTGATAAATCGGATGATTGTATCTTCTGCTCACTCCCAAAGGAAAATGAAGATGAGAAAAACTATATCCTTTATCGAGGTCAATCCGTTTTTATCATCATGAATATTTTTCCTTATAATTCTGCCCACTTGATGGTATCTCCTTTTCGCCATATCGGTTGTTTGACCGAACAGAATTCCGATGAGAACTCAGAATTGAATCAACTCACTAAAAAGTGTATTGAGATATTGAGGGCTGTGATCAACCCTGAAGGTTTTAATGTTGGCTACAACATTGGGAAAGCTGCGGGAGCAGGTTATGATGAGCATATTCATTGCCACATTGTTCCCCGATGGATAGGTGACACCAACTTCATGCCCGTTTTAGGGGAAACCAAAGTCCATCCTGAGCATCTGAAGTCAACCTATAGCAAGCTTCTTCCTCATTTCAAAAACCTATAAAACTCTATGGGCGTTTTGGCCAAAAGCATTAAAGTCACTCAAGACACCTCTCCCATGATGCAACAGTATCAAGGCATCAAGAAGGAGTATTCCGATTCCATTTTGTTTTTCAGGATGGGAGATTTCTATGAAATGTTCAATGAAGATGCCAAAACCGCATCAAGCATTTTACAGATCGCCCTCACTGCCAGAAACAAGAAGTCCAACCCGGTTCCCATGTGCGGCATTCCCCATCATTCAGCAAACCAATACATCACTAAACTTCTTAAAGCTGGAAAAAAAGTCGCCATCTGCGAACAAACAGAAGACCCGAAGTTTGCCAAGGGATTGGTCAAAAGAGAAGTGGTTCGAGTTATCACCCCCGGGACAACTCTGGATGACAATAATCTTGACCCGAAATGTGATCAGTTTATCGCCTCACTGTATTTTGGGAAATCCGAGATCGGCCTATCGGTGCTGGATCTATCAACTGGAATTTTCAAAGTAACTCAGATTGAAGGAGACAATGCACTTTCCGTTCTCGGCGATGAACTGCAGAAACTGGATCCTCGGGAAATTATTATTCCAGAAACATTAAAGGATGAACCTCGACCCTGGCTGCCGACGGGTGAGGTTTTTGTCCACACCTGGGATGACTGGTCTTTTTCTTTCAGTGAAGCGTATAGGAATCTGGTTGAGCATTTTAAAACTCAGTCTTTAGAGGGCTTCGGCTGCGAAAACATGAAAGCCGCAATATCTTCCGCCGGGGCTTTGATACATTATCTGAGAGAGATCCAAAAATCGTCTCTGGAACATATCACCGCCCTCACTCCATTTCCTACCCACAGTTATATGGCCCTGGACCAATGCACTCTAACAAGCTTGGAACTGGTTCAATCCAGCGAAGGAACCAGAAAGAACTCACTACTGGATCTGCTCGACCTTTCCCTGACTCCTATGGGCGCAAGACGTATTCGTGAATGGATTTTAAAACCTCTAATAAACCCGGAAAAAATTCAGGAACGACTGAGCATCGTAAAATGTTTTAAAGACAACCCCACCAGACGAAAAGAACTGCGCGATCTATTGAAGCATATCTTCGACCTGGAAAGACTATTGGGGCGAATCACTCTTTCGGCCTGCAGCGCCAGAGATCTCGTAGCGCTGAAGTCATCCCTGAAAGTTTTCCCAAACCTACAGGACGCTCTTAAAGTTTATAAATCCAGCCCTGTGCAAACCTATCTGGAAAACTGGGATAACCTTGAAAATATTTACGATTTGATCGACCGCAATATTGTGGACGATCCCCCTTTGGGCCTTAAGGAAGGAAACCTGATTAAACCAGGTTGTAACGAGGAACTGGATCGCCTCAATAATATAACTCGGGAAGGCAAAAACTGGATCGCAGCACTGGAGCAGGAAGAAAAAGAAAAAACCGGCATACCTGTGCTAAAAGTTGGTTTCAATAGAATTTACGGATACTATATAGAAGTCACCAAAAAAAATATCGACCGCGTACCTGCCGAATACATTCGCAAACAGTCTCTGGTCAATGCAGAACGTTATATTTCTCCAAAACTAAAAGAATATGAAGAAGAAATTACTGGTGCGGAAGAAAAAATATTCGCTTTAGAGCAAAACCTATTCGAAGAAATTCGTTCTACAGTTTCACTTGCAGGTTCCAGAATACAAATGATGGCAAGGATCATCAGTGAAGTGGATGCATTATCCTCCTTCGCGGAAACTGCTCACCGATATAATTATTGCCAACCCGAATTCACCCAGGATCGAAATCTCATTATTGAAAATGGTCGGCACCCTCTTATAGAGAGAATAGATCCCACAATTCGTTTTATTTCCAATGACACATTTCTGGACTCGGTAGAGCAACAGATCATAATCATTACCGGCCCAAATATGGCAGGAAAATCCACCTATCTGCGACAAGTTGCCCTAATCGTTCTCATGGCGCAAATAGGTAGTTTTGTTCCGGCAGATAAAACAAGCTTGGGAATCACTGACCGCATTTTCTCCCGAGTGGGAGCACAGGATCATTTATTAAAAGGGCAATCCACTTTCATGGTGGAAATGAACGAAACCGCCAACATCCTTAACAACGCTACACCAGACAGCCTGATTATCCTGGATGAAATTGGGAGAGGAACCAGCACCTTTGATGGTATCAGCATTGCCTGGGCAATTGTCGAATACCTTCATAAAGCGGACCAGGGAGGAGGACCCAAAACTCTTTTTGCCACCCATTACCATGAACTGACGGATTTATCCCGGGTTCTTCCCGGAGTCAAAAACTTTAATGTCCAGGTCAAGGAGTGGAATGATGAAATTATCTTCCTTCGCAAAATTGTTCCGGGCGGCACTGACAAAAGTTATGGAATTCAAGTAGCGCGGCTGGCTGGACTGCCTAAAGATGTTCTGGATCGTGCCCACGAAGTTCTATTCAACCTGGAACAAAGCGAGTTTGATGAAGTGGGCGTTCCAAAAATCTCACATTCAGAAAACTCTGATAACAAAAGCTCTGCAGGGCAATTGGCCCTTTTCTCGGAACCGGAAAACCCATTGATTCAGAAAATAAAGGAAATCGATCCCAATCAACTCTCTCCCAGAGAAGCTCTGGAAATTTTATTTGAGCTGACTGAACGACTCAAGGACGGCCCTAAATGAACATTTTAGTTACAGGTGGAGCAGGATTCATCGGCTCACATATAGTCAATGGTTATATTGAGGCGGGACATTCTGTCACGGTTATCGATAATCTTTCATCAGGGGAAAAACGATTCCTGAATCCGAATGCGAAATTTTATGAAATGGATATTCTGGACCCCAAGGTCGCTGATGTTCTGAAAAACGAACAAATTAACGCTATCAATCATCATGCCGCTCAAATTTCTGTGTCTGACTCGGTTGCTAATCCGCTTTTCGACGCTAACTCTAATATTATTGGTACTTTACAACTCATCCAAAGTGCGCTATCTTCGAATATTGAAAAATTAGTTTTTGCTTCGACCGGAGGAGCCATGTATGGAGAGCAGATTAATTTTCCGGCAAGCGAAGAACATCCGTGCCAGCCATTGAGCCCATATGGCATTTCCAAGCTATGCGCGGAGAACTATCTAAGGTTTTTTAACGAACAGTATGGCATGAGCACAACCGTACTTCGTTACAGCAACGTTTATGGCCCACATCAAAACCCTCATGGGGAAGCTGGAGTGGTTGCAATATTCTGCCAAAAACTTGTGAAGGATGAAAAACCGATTATTTGTGGCGATGGGGAGCAAACCCGCGATTTCATTTCAGTCCGGGATGTTGTGCAGGCGAATTTGATAGCGTTGAACCCAGCCTGTACCGGAACGTTTAATGTAGGAACGGGAAAGGAAACCAGCGTAAACACAATGACCGAATGTCTGCTAGGCGTATCCGGCAAGAAGGTTTCCGCCATACATGAGTCGCCTCGCGCTGGAGAGCAGAGAAGAAGTGTTATCGACTATAAAAAGTTTAATAAAAGTTTCGGATGGGAACCTAAAGTTTCTTTGGAGCAGGGATTAATTGAAACGTACGATTTTTTCCAAAAATAAAAGGCCTGGCCTGATTTCTATATTGGTTTTTACCTTTTCTATGCTGACTGCAGGGCTGGTATCACCAGTATTTGCAGTATCACCCGATGTAGTTAATATTGGTGTAGGCACCAATGACAAATATGTGGTGATCAATGCCAGATTGGTAGATGGTTTTACCGAAAAGATATTGGAAGCAATTGAAAATGGAGTTCCGATGGGTTTCACCTTTGAAATCGAACTCCGCAAAGCCAATACATTGTGGGTAGATAGTTTGGTCAGTTCTAATAAGGTGAGACATCGAATCCAGTTTGATTCTCTCAAAAAAGCTTACAAATTCTCAGAATTCGGGAAAAATGTGAAAAGGAAAATTATCACCCGGAAAGAAACCCGATATCAGCAATTAATGCTCACATTAAAAGACATTCCTATCGCCCCTATATATAAACTGGACCCCGACGAAAAATATTATGTTCGGGTCAAAGCAGACTTGGAAACAGATCGATTCTGGTTTCCTTTCAACTATATATTCTTTTTTGTTCCATTCAGCGAATTTGAAACCTCATGGGCGCAAACTTCCCCCCTATCTATTGACCCTGACTTGGAGCTGTCAAAACAGGCGAGCAGTTCTAATAAAAAGAAGGGCACTGTATCCAGAGACGTTATCCGGTCTTTCAATAAATAGTCTTCCTCTCAATTATTTTCTATTATTAAATCAGGAAACGCTGGGATCATCTTTTCTTCTGTGAGGACTGGGAGGAAGATCAAGATCAATATTTGCGACTTCCTTGATCAATTTGATGACCTCACGGGGGGGATCAATTTGCTGATAAACCAAACGACTTCCATCCTTTAAGATACGAACTAAAATCGTTGTTTCGTCATCTTCTTTTTGAATCAAAATATTAGCGGTACTAGCACCCTCTTCTACCGTTTTATTTTGGCTTTCACTGGTAGCCGTCCCCGGGCCTTGAGGCAAACTTCTTCCGGTAGAACCTGAAAGTTCAGTGCGAATTTTTTCTTCACTCTCCGACACAAAGGACTCATTCTTTTTATGATTATAAAGAGAGAGAGCCAGTGCTTGAGCAATCGGATACCCGTTTCTTTCATCCTGTGCTGAGAAGGGCTTCATATCTTTTTTATTAACCAATTGCAAAACGCCCTGCAGTTGACTGCCATGCAACAATGGCAAGGTCAATAACGACTTAGTGGAAACCCCCGCCACCTTCTCCCACGAATCATCAAATGCCATTTTAGGATGCAGGGTTTTTATTTTCCCTAGATCCTTTGTGTCAGAAATATTTACTGTTCTCCTGATCATGGCAACGTAACCCGCAACACTATTGGGAGAGATGGGAACCCTGATCTTACCAAGTTTGTTTCCATAAGTGACTTTGGAATAAATCTCTCTTCGGGTTTCATCCACCCCATATATCGTAATTGCTTCGGCATCAAAATATTTCAAGAGAGGTTGCTTCAGTCTTTTTAACAGGTCTTCAAAGTTTTCTGAGGAGTGAATCATTTGCGACAAGATGTGTAGCTGATGACTCTGGGCAGAACTACCTCCATTTGATGAACCGCCCTCCCCTTCCGTTAGCTTAGCAATAGCCATTCCCATAATCGGTGAAATGGCCTTGGCTTTAAATAAATCCTCTTGATCAAACGCTAGTCCACCTCCCTTATTAATAATCTCCATCACCCCCACCAGTTTCTTTTTATAGGGGAGCGGTACCGCGATCATTGAAGTGGTATCTTTATTAAGGTTTTTATCCCAACTGGAGTCGTAGGTAAGCTGATGATGAAACTGGGCAAGTTCCTGACGGTCTTTTACATTTTTAATGTTAAGTGGCTTTCCTGTGGCCGCAACAAAACCCGCTATATTTTTAACGGATATATTTAAACGAATTTCAGGAAAACCCTCTTTATGAAAATTTTTGGTGAAAAGCTCGCGTTTGCCCGCATCCAACGCAAAAAGAGTGGCTTCTTCACAATTGAACAGCGACTTCAGGTTTTTGGTAAGAGAAAGGAGACTGTCTTCACTAAATTGAGAATTCTCCACCTCGCTGGCAAAGCTTTCTAACGTATTCAAATTTTTCCCCTTTGAATCTTCCAAAATAGAATCAGCCTCAGAGGTTATTAACAGGAACCCAATATCTAGGTTTCCATCGTAATGCCGTTCAAGTCGATTTAAGGTAATGTATTGATTTTAATCCCTTTTTGGGAATAATGACAAGATTTTTCAATTTCAATAGTATTCTTTTGTTCAGTATAAAAAACAGTGGAAGAAAATCCCGAAGAAAATTTTCTCCCCTAACTCTCAATTACACGGGTGTTTAGGGCTTTATATCTAAACTCAGAGGATAAAAATTCCGCAGCACTTTTGCCCTGTTAGTATGTTAAACTATTGTTTTTAAAACCACTGAAATATTCGGAAGCCACTATGCCGTCCGATCCCCAGATCACCAAGCCCTCCATTTATATCCCGCCAACTGAAGAACAATTGCGAGATAAGCGAAGACGTACGACCTTTACTATACTGGGGGTTTTTATTGCCCTCATTGGCATGACATTCCTAGAAAACTATTTTCTTCAGGCTCAATCGGCTTCATCGTTCGGAAATAACATTACCGTCCTTGCCGTGTTCAATATCATTTTGATCCTGTTATTTTTACTGATCGTTCTGATTACCCGAAATCTGATAAAAGTTTATAACGAACGAAAAAGTAAAATTATTGGCTCCAAATTTCAAACAAAGTTGATCATTGCCTTTCTGATTCTTGCTCTGGTTCCTTCGATTCTTCTTTTCACTGTTGCCAGTAAGCTGTTCACCTTTAGTATCGGTAACTGGTTCAATTTACAGATAGAGCAGACCCTTCAATATTCCATGGATATCGCAAGGGATTATTATTCCGGCCTTGAAAAGAGAGCACTTTTCAAAGCCAAAAATATTGAACGCTTTATCAATAGTCAGGAATTGTACTTAAAGCTTAAGCGAGACCGCTTAAAAGCTCTCGCCCAGGAAAAAGTAGTTGAATATGACCTGACCGGTATCCTTATCTATGACAACGAATTGAAACCAATCGTTTCTGAAATAGATTCATCCAAACTTTCTTCGCAAACCCGTTTAAATTATTCCGAATTGATCCAAAAAAGTATTGATGGTGAAGGCGTAACAGAAATTAAAATGACCCATGGGGAAAGCCTGATGATCGTAGTCGTGCCCCTTACAGAAACACTTGATGGGAAAATTTCAATATGGGGTTATATCCTCACTCTCAACCCGGTTTTCAAAAGTTCATTAAGGAAAATTGAAACAATTAGAAACACCTTTGAGGACTACCAGCAGCAAAGCTTCTTAAAATTACCCGTTAGTGCAAATTACTACACGACATTTCTACTCATTACTCTACTCGTCCTATTTTCTGCCATATGGCTGGGATTCTATATGGCACGTGGCATCACCGTCCCCATTCAGCAATTAGCAGAAGGTGTAAGGCGCATCACTGAAGGGGATCTTGACTTTAAAATTGGAGCAAGGGCTACCGATGAAATAGCAATTCTCGTTGACTCCTTCAACACAATGACCCGAGAGCTAAATGAGGGCAGGCTCAATATTCAACACGCTCATGAAGATCTTAAAAGAACAAATGTCGAGCTAGATCGAAGAAGGAATTATATTGAAACGATATTAGATAATATTGGGGCGGGGGTAGTTTCTGTTGATAAGAAGGGCACTATTACCACCTTCAATAAGGCGGCAGAAAAAATTCTAAACCTTAAAAATGAAAATGTTTTTGGTTCTTCCTACCATGACGCTTTCGATTTTTCTTACTACCAGGCTATTCGGAAGCTCAGCAAAAGCATGAACGCACAAAATAAAGAATCTATCGAAGAACAAATAGAACTGCGGGTAGGAGAAAACAATCTCACCCTTTTGGTCAACGTTCAGATTCTTCGAGGGGCAACCCGAAAATACCGTGGACTTGTTATCGTCTTTGAAGATTTAACACATTTGATGAAAACACAAAAAATTGCCGCCTGGAAAGAAGTGGCCCAGGGAATTGCCCATGAAATTAAAAATCCTCTGACCCCAATTCAGCTTAATACTCAAAGATTGAAGAAAAAGTATTATGAAAACCGGGAAGACTTTGATCGGGTTTTTGATGAAAGCATCAATATCATCACCCAAGAGGTTGAGGGTATGAAGGAACTACTTAATGAGTTTTTACGTTTCTCAAGAATGCCAACTCCAAACCCCAGGCCCACCTCTCTGCATAAAATTATTGATGACATCCTCATTTCCTATTCAGAGCATGACAAGAATTTAAAAATTAAAAAGAATTTTGATCCTAATCTTGGTGTCGCGCATATCGATCCAGAACAGATTCGTAGAGTCTTTATCAATCTGTTTGAAAATGCAACAGATGCTATTGAAATGGGTGGGAGCATTCATATATCAACCCGAGTGCTACAAAAGGAAAAAATTGTTCGTATTGAGTTCTCAGACGATGGAGCAGGGATTAGCCCCGCCGATAGAGATAAATTATTTCTTCCTCATTTCACCACTAAAAAGCGCGGAACAGGTTTGGGGTTGGCTATCGTCAACCGAATCATCGTTGACCACAACGGTTCTATTCAAGTAAGGGATAATCATCCAAAGGGAACCGTGTTTGTCATCGATTTACCCTATTTCCCCATTGTGCTGGAAGGCGGAAATTCTTCCGGGCGAAAATTACATCCAATTACATCCTCTTAGCCTTCATCCATTACTTTCATTCCAGAAACTTTTGTTCTAAAATGTTTGTAATCTAAAAAAATAATTTTTATGTCAAAAAACATAACCTTAAATATTGAAACAGAACTTTATCAACGCCTTGAAGCTCATTTCAGGGATGATGAACAAGGATTGAACAATTTTATTATTGAATCCGTCCGGAAACACCTATCTGAAATACTGACAGACCCATTACCAAGTGAAAAAGACGACCTGGAAAACTATTTAAAAAAAGGCTCTTCAGGAAGCAGAACTTATGGAATAAAGGGACAGGGTTGGTAACGGGATTGCAACAATACTCATACAATTTTTCTAGTTGAAAACCCTCTTCTCAGCACAAACCTTCTATAATTTATTTATCAAATTGAAAAATCCAGCCAGTAGCTGGCAACTCTTAGAGAATAATACTTATGGCAAATGATCGATTTATTGATAATGAAAATGGCACCATCACCGATGACCAAATGAAAATAATGTGGAAGAAAACTGACTCTTTCCAAGACACCCAAAAATGGCTCAACTGGTTTAAAGGTCAGGATTATGTGGAAATTACCAATATGGAAAGGTTCGCCGGTTGCGAAGACTGGCGTTACCCGAGCGAGGAGGAGGCCTGGTCCCTATTTGACCTGAACTTTAAAAATACCGACAAGTATGGAGATGAAATCTATCTTCCGTCCATTTTTGAAGCGGGTAGCGCGGGAACCACTTGGACATTGGAAGAGCGCGATTCTTCCGCTCTAGTCGTCCAATATGAGGATGGTATGAAAGTATGGCCTTCGAAATACGCCCATCTTAATATGGCCTATCGTATAGTACGATCTATTCCATAATTTCACTTTAATGCATTGAATTCTGGCCTGTCAGGGTATTTAACTTGTATTCTTGGACTATGTGGGGGGATATAGTTAAAACCTTGTTGAATAAGAAACCTGACTTTTGCCATTTTGCTGTTCAACCTGCTAAATTCCTGAGGGTGTACACGCTGGGCTCCCAATTCTAAAATAAGAGGTTTCCCGGTTGGCAAGTTCAGGACTCCCACCGCACTTTTTTCGAGATCGATTTTTATCGATCCGGGTTTCACCCCTTTTACAAGGTAACTGCCTTCCGCCATATGGACGTTGCTTCCCTCATAATAAATCCTCCATAAATAACGGGTTTCGAATCCCCGAGCCCCTGCTAGAGGCAAGGCCGGATCCAGGAACTGGATTTGAGACCGGTCTTTATCCTTGAAAAAATAAATGTTTCGAATGGGCCACTGAGAAAATTCTCTTTCAAAAGATCGTCGAGACATGATACCGCAACGCCGGGTTTCAAGAAGGGATTGCAACAAAACCCTTTTTTTCCGAATCAAGTTTCTACGAACTTTCAATGCTTTAGGATTGTATAAATAACAGCTAGCTATCCCTAACTGGGTATCGCGCACTGAATCAGGAGAAGTCTCCAAACTTTTTTCCAATCTGTCGACAAGTTCAGACTCAATTTCAGGCGAATAGTCTCTGCCGACATCTCGTGCAATACGGATAACTCCATCCCAATCCCTATTAGTCAAAACTTTTTCTAAGTCAGCCATTACCTGATCCCGATAGCTCATTCCCGTTTCGGGATAATATTCCTTGCCTCCAAACACCTTATTTTTTAAAAACAGATAACGTTCTGGATGGCTATAGCGGAAGTAGGGATAATTAATATAAGCGGCGGCTGAGTTAGCAAAATCTTCCTGAGGATTCTGCCTTGAATAGGTAGGGAGTTGCCGGGAAGAAACCGGAGCATAGTGATCCACATCCGGATTATTTAAGGCCGTAAATAAATAATCATCCCCCGGTCGTCCATCCAGAGCGGGAAGATGAATTAAATTAAAGTCAGAGATTTTTAGCCACTCCGGGGAAAATGATAAGTAACCCTGGAATATATCAAAAAAATGCGCCATCTCATGCTGCACAATATTCTGAAGCACCTCCCGGTCTTCATAAAATAACGCATTGAAAAACTCTATCCGAGGCTCTTGATCATCCACCTCTATCTGGTAGGTCAAATGGGAGCTTCGATATACGGTTCGAAAACTGGGGAATGTAGCGGCGGGCACATCATCTACCTGCATACCTTCTGGAGCCGCTCGGAGCTTGCTAAAATGGTAGAATCCTTTGACATCCGGTATATGTAAAAATGTTTCCGGCAGTCGGGAAAATGCCAGAGTTAACTCTTTTATTTCATCGGGTTTCCAGCCCATTTCCATATCCAGCAATTCATAACCAAAGCGAGATTTGAAGTCCTCTTTTCCTTGCTCAATAAGTTGTCTATAATCTCCAGGATGCTCATAGAAAGGTCTTTTAGACTCCTCACTCAATAAGGTTCCAGTCTCTAAAATACTAAAAATCAAAACCCAGCTGATTACCACCCATTTACGCATTATTTTTAAAACCTCATAAATTTTCAACACCTTTAGGTTAACAGAACAAGACTGTTTTCGCTACAGTAGGGGGTCCTTTTAAATCAATATGTTAGCGAAAAAAAATCAGTGAAATTTTTTTTGTGCAATTTTTGCATCCTTCTGTACTCTTAGACATCTTAAGAATGTCTCTTAACAACCTAAAAAAAGGAGTTTTTCCATGGCACAACTGCCAGGCAGTGACGCAAAGCTAATCAGATTAAACCCGGAATGGTCGGTAGAAAAAGCCGCCTCAACTCCAATAGAACAAGAACTATCTATCAATGATTTTAAAGGTAAGAGACTCGTTATCACCTTGCCGGGTGCTGGCGGTTTCTGCAATAAAGAATTTGATCTCGTAAAAGATAATATGGACAAATTTAAAGCCGCAGGTGCAGATGAAGTCATTGTCGTGGTTGGAACCGACATTTTGAGCAATGCCGGAAGAGGTCTCCCCAACTTGCTTCAGGATGTAAATCAAGAATTTGGCAATGCCAACAAGCTGACCCTGGAAGGGGTGAAAAGCCGCTATTTACATCGCTCAGCCATTGCAGTGGATGCAAGTGGCGCAGAGGTAGCTCGTGAAGATGCAGAGCTATTGGGTTGTCGGACCGTTGATGGTCTTTTAGAGGTGGCCAAAAAAGCTTTTTCCTAAAAATCAGGGTATTCTGTAATAAAAAACCTCCCGGGTTTTACCCGGGAGGTTTTTTTATATCCAAAACAATTAATAGCTAATTAGCGGGTTTATCAAACATCAGGTTCGTCAAGAGTTTTTAAGATCGATTCCAAATCCTTTTTTAGCTCGTGTTTCCATTCAAGAAAAACTTCCCGGTCGTAGGCAAAATCCATTTGGGTCTCTTTTCTTTTAATCTTTTTGAGCTTGTTCTTGGCACCAGCAATAGTAAATTTTTCTTCGTAAAGCAATCGCTTGATTTTCAAGACTAGCTCTACATCCTTTTTCTGATACAGTCTTTGCCCGGACTTATTTTTAGAAGGTTTCAGCGCTTCAATTTCATCTTCCCAATAGCGCAAAACATGCTGCTCTACACCGGCAAGATCAGCCACTTCGCCAATTTTAAAAAATAATTTATCAGGAATCTGAGTTGTCATCGGTAGAAGATTGGTTGGTGGAATCCAGCAACTGTTTACTAGGCTTAAAAGTCAAAACCGTCCGAGACCGAATGCGGATCGTCTCTCCGGTTTTGGGATTGCGGGCATTACGGGCTTTTTTATCTCTTAAAATAAAACTGGCAAACCTTGAGATACGCACATTATTTCCCTTGCCCAATTCAGATTTTATTTCATCAAACAAAATTTCAACAGCTTGAGCGGCTTCCTGACGAGTGAACCCGACCTTTTCGTAAACATGGTCAACGATATCCGCTTTCACCAGAGTTCCATTTAAGTCAGCTTTTATCAAAATTTTTTCCTCAATAAATAACAATCTATATTAGCATTTTCGATCATTCTTATTTCTTTTCTTCGAAACTCTGGTTGGCTTCTTCAATGATTTTTTTCATCAAGTGTTCCGGGACATCTTCGTAGTGATCAAATTCCATGACAAACATACCCCGCCCGCCGGTTAAGGAGGTCAGGTCAGCGGCATAATTTAAGACTTCCGCCATCGGTACAAAAGCCCGGATGGTCTGAGTGTCATCTGCCGGATCAACACCTTGAATCTTACCGCGCTTGGAGTTGACATCACCCATTATATCTCCTACATGATCACTGGGCACAACAATTTCCATATTCATAATCGGTTCAATAAGAATCGGTTTACAATCCATGACTCCTTTTTTGAACCCCAGTGAGCCAGCAATCTTGAAAGCCATTTCAGAGGAGTCCACATTGTGATAGGACCCATCATACAAGCGCACTTTAACATCGACCATGGGGTAATGCGCAATGATGCCTTGGGCCATTGCTTCCTGAATGCCCTTGTTGACCGCTGGAATATAAGTTTTCGGAACAGCACCCCCAACAATCTTATCCTCAAAAAGGTATCCTTCTCCTCGCTTTCTGGACGAGATTTCTATCCAGGTGTCTCCAAACTGCCCTTTTCCACCCGTTTGTTTTTTATATTTTCCCTGAACCTTGGTCGAACCTTTAATGGTTTCGCGGTAAGGAACTTTAGGAGTCATGACATCGACTTCTACACCAAACCGCCGCTTCAACCTTTCCAGCGTTACATCAAAGTGGACCTGCCCTAACCCGGAGATCAACAACTGTCCGGTTTGAGCGTTTCTTTCCATTGTCAAACTCGGGTCTTCTTCTAACAGTCTATGCAGAGCATTGCTGATTTTTTCTTCATCAGCCCTGGTTTTAGGGACTAATGCTCGCGAAAATACCGGCACGGGAAAGGCAATAGGCGGAAAAACCACCTTTTCCTGGGCATCGGAAAACGTATCACCCGTTACCGTCGACTTCAACTTGGCCACGGTTCCCATATCCCCTGCGGGGATTTCAGAAACCTGAATCTGATTCTTACCTTGGAGCATATATAACTGCCCCACCCGCTCATTCGCATCCTGAGTAGAATTATAAATAGAGGAATCTCCTTTAAGAGACCCAGAATACATTCTAAATAAAGTCAGTTTTCCTGCGTAAGGGTCGGCAATGGTTTTGAAAACCATACCCGCAGTCGGCTCTCCCCCACTTGCAGATCGAGAAACCTCTTCATCATCTTTCAACCGTTTTGCCTTCACCGGGGCACATAAGTCAGGAGAAGGGAGATATTTAATAGCCGCCTTCAGCAGAAGGTCTGTCCCCACATTATTCAGAGCGGACCCACAAACAACGGGAATCAATTGTCCGTTTTCAATCCCTTCCTTTAATCCTTTTGAAAATTCTTCCTCAGTCAGTTCTCCATGTTCAAGATATAATTCGAGCAGCTCATCGTCTACTTCTGCTACAGCCTCCATTAACTCAGAGTGACTGACCTCTACCTCATCTTTAATTGCAGATGGGGCGTCACCAGCCTTTCCATTCCCCTTTCCTCCCTTGTCGTAGGAGTAGTATTGATTATCAATAAGGTCTACTATTCCCGAAAAATTTGGTCCAACGCTCTCGGGGAGTTGCATAAAAACAGGGGTTTTTTTGAATTTCTTTTTAATGGTTTCAAGGATAGGGCTGACATTGGCGCGGTCGTGGTCCAGTTTATTCAGAAAAATAATCCTAGGAAGGTTGAGTTGATCGGCCCAGTTCCATATCTTTTCAGTATAAAACTGAACTCCTTCATCGGCACCAATCACAAAAACCAAACCATCGACCACCCTGAGACAGGCGGGTGTATCAGATATGAAGTTACTGCTTCCTGGTGTATCCAGGAGGTTTAATTTGGTTGCGCTCACTTCACAAAACGCAATTGAGGCATCTATGGAATGCCCACATTTTATTTCATCCGGGTCATAATCCATCACCGATGAAACATCACCTACCTTGCCCAGCCGGTCAGAGACTCCAGAAAAATATAAAATCGCTTCTGCTAATGATGTTTTGCCCGATCCTCCATGGCCCACTAATCCAATATTCCTGATATCTTGAAGTTTATATTGTTTCATATCACCTCTCTTGGTAAAAAAATCACCTCAGAACGCTGGAAGCAGTTTTCACTTCCTCAAATCATGAAACAAGAGCCGCTGTCAATGAGCCTCTAATATTGGTAATTGAGAACTACAAACATTCCAAATTTTAAGGCAAAAGTCAAAACTTAATATGAACTTAATGTATTATTAAAAAACTATAAATCCCAATTAAATCGACATATCGCCAACTAAAATATTGAGAAGATAGCTTCAAATGGATAATATCAGGTTTCTTGCTCAAGAAAACATGGAAGTCGAATAGATGAAAAAAGCTTTTAAAAATCCAAATTGACGGGAAATAAATAATCAGACCTTAATTTTTCTCCCGAGAAACCCTTTTAGAAACAGACTTCTTATCCAAATCTTCATTATTTGACAGAGCGATTTGAATATGACAGAATCTGATAATACTCAAGTAAAGTTATCAGATTCAAAAAAACGGTTCACTTAATTAGGGCAACAATCATGAATAAGCCCTGGTTAATATCAGATTATTTGGTCATCTTGAAGGATGATCATTTTTTTTTGCCTTCAACCCAAGAAAAGAGCGGTGCTATGAGATGGTATAAATTTTTCCCAATTATTCTTGCTGTCTTGATTTCTGGTATACACATTCAGAGTTCAGACGCCGACCCATCTCCTGCCAAAATGGGAGACAAGGTAACCCTGGAGTATACCGGAACGTTAAATGACGGAACCGTATTTGACTCCTCCAGCAAGCATGATGCCCCCATGGAGTTTGAAATGGGTGCAGGACGTGTGATTCCCGGATTCGAAAAAGCCGTCAGGGGAATGGTGGTAGGCGAAGAGAAGAAATTCACGATCCCCATCGCCGAAGCTTACGGCGAGAGCAATCCTAAACTGATTCAGAACGTTCCCAGAGAAGAGATACCCCAGGACCAAGAACCCAAGGTTGGGATGGGGCTCATCGTCGGGGCACCGGGAGAACAACAAATGCGGGCATTTATTACCGCTGTCACACCCGAATATATTACGCTTGATATGAACCATCCCTTAGCTGGCCAGGCTTTAACTTTTCAGATTAAGGTTATCAAAATTTCACATTGATTTCGCCGCACCTGAGAACAGGGAGACGGCCGTCTTTGAATATCGAAAGGATAAATGATGATTAAGAAAAATGACGTGGTTAACCTAAATTATTGCCTCAAAAATTCAAAAGGAGAGGAGCTTGATCGGTCTGACAAGGACCAGCCTTTTGCCTACCTGCATGGAATGGGTCAAGTTGTTCCCGGGCTTGAAAAAGCTCTGGAAGGACTGGCAATCGGTGACAAAAAAGAGGTCACCGTCTCTCCCGCGGAAGGGTATGGAGATTTTGTCCCGACCCTAAAAACCCAGGTAGAAAGGTCAAACTTTCCCAAGGATGTGGACATAAAACCAGGCATGCAGTTTGAAGCAGAAGCAGAAGACAAAAGACGCATCATCTTTGAAGTGATATCCATAGAGGGAGATAAAATCAATATTGATGGAAACCACCCTCTTGCAGGCGAAACCTTGCACTTCTCTGTCGAGGTCATGGCGATACGGGAGGCCACCCAGGAGGAATTAACCCACGGCCACGCTCATGGTGAAGGTGGAGCGCATCATCATTAAAAAATAAGTTTATTATGTAATAAAAAAGCCCACAGATTTTTCTGTGGGCTTTTTTTTTCCATCAAATTATAAAAGACAGGACGCTTTTACTGAAAAACCAGAACTAGGAATCTATTCCTTTTCTTTTCCCTGACAATATTAACCGGACAGGAGTTCCAGTAAACCCAAACTTTTTTCTAAGGCTATTGATTAAATAACGACGATAAGAAAAGTGAATTCCTTCCGGGAAATTCAAAAAACATTTAAATGTAGGCGGGCCCTTTTTAACCTGAGTGGCATAAAACAACTTCATAAATTTACCCCTGTAGCTAGACATGGGGTTTTTCTGAATGGCACGTTCGAAACAAGCATTAAGATGTGCCGTCGGTATACTCCTGGAATATTCTTCATAAACTTTTTCTACCTGAGGCAGAATATTGCTAATCCGCATTCCTGTTTTCGCCGACACCGTAACTATAGGCGCGAACTCCAAAAACTTAAGCCTGTAACGAACCCGATCTTCAAATTCCTCAAATGAAATTTCATTTTCCCGAGACAAGTCCCACTTATTCCCCAAAATCAGACACCCCTTTCCCCGGTCCAATGCATAACCCGCTACCGTGGCGTCCTGATCTGAAACGGGTTGAGTGCTATCGAGCACCAGCACAGCAACATCACAACGGTCTAGTGCTTTAAGAGCCATAATCACACTGAATTTATCCAGAACCTTACTGGTTTTACCCTTACGGCGGATTCCTGCTGTGTCCACCAAAACAAATTCACGTCCGTTCGACTCAAGAAACGTATCAATCGCATCCCGGGTAGTTCCGGGTATATCAGAAACAATACACCGTTCAGATTTCAACAAATTATTAATCAGTGATGATTTTCCGACATTGGGTCTTCCGATGACTGCAATACGAATGCTACCCTCATTAGAATTCGATTCTGGCTCAATGTCAGGCAGGGCTTTAGAAACGGCTTCAATCAATTCATATAAACCATTTCCATGCTCGGCTGAAACGGGAAAAGTATTTTCCAGTCCCAACTCAGAAAACTCAGGAAGAATAAAGTGATGAGAGGGAGAGTCCACCTTATTAACTGCAAGAAAAAAGGGCTTTCCCGATTTGCGGACTTGAGAAATCATTTCTCTATCCGGCCCGGTTAGCCCAGTTTGATTATCTACAACGACGATGATGCTGTCCGCTTCTTGCCGAGCCCATTGGGCCTGCTCCACCACCTGAAGCTCAATTTTATTTGTAGTATCAACATCCACGCCCCCCGTGTCTATGATTAAGACAGGGCGTATCCCAAGTTCCGCAGCACCATACATCCTGTCGCGGGTCACTCCTGGCGTATCATTGACAATCGCCGAACGGCTCTGTGTGAGTTTATTAAATAAGGTAGACTTGCCAACATTGGCCCTGCCAACGATAGCAACGATAGGAGTAGTCATCCCTTAAATAGATGGTCCTTTGTCCTGCAGGTATTTATGAATACCTTCCGCAATGGACGAAGCCAATCTGTAAAGGTAATCAGGTTTGGTAAGCATACGAGCTTCTTTTTGATTGGTTAGAAAACCAACCTCAACTAGGATACTAGGCATATCAGCGCCATGAAGAACGTAGAAAGGACCCTCTTTGACACCCAGGTTCTTCAATCCTCGAAATTTCTTTCTGGAGGATTGGAAAAGATTTTCCTGTACCGTTCCCGCCAATCGGGAAGAGTCATTAATTTTTGTAGTGGTTATGAGACTTGCCAATATTTCCTGAACCTGATCATCCTTAACAGAATGTACCAGTTCTCCATTTTCCCTGGCGGCGGTTGCCAGAGCCCGGTCATTATTGGATGTCCCAAGAAAATATGTCTCTATACCATGTGCCGATTTTCTTTTGGCGGCATTGGCGTGTATAGAAACAAATAGATCTGCGTTCCGGTTATTAGCAATTTCACTTCTCTCTTTAAGAGGAATAAACTTATCATTCTTTCTGGTCATCACCACTCTATATTTGAATCGATTGACCAGTATGGTTTTGACATGTCTGGAAATTGTCAGGTTGACATCTTTTTCATGGGTTCCACTAGCACTTTTTGCTCCCTGGTCTTTGCCCCCATGTCCCGCATCCACCACAATTAATGGTCCACGTCCTCTTCCAGAGGACGGAGCATAAAGATAACCCTTCTTTCCTTTTCCCAGAATTGTTCTTTTAACGGGTCTCTTTTCGACCGGTGATTTTAACTTAGCCTGCTTAACAGCTGCCGGTTTGGACCTTTTCTTTTTCTTCAAAACAACAGGCTTCTTTTCGACCCGTGGTTTTAACTTAGCCTGCTTAACGGCTGCCGGTTCGGACCTTTTCTTTTTCCTCAAAACAGCCGGTTTCTTTTCGACCGGTGGTTTTAACTTTGCCTGCTTGACGACTGCCGGTTCAGACCTTTTCTTTTTCTTCAAAACAGCCGGTTTCTCATCGACCGGTGGTTTTAACTTTGCCTGCTTAACGACTACCGGGTCCCGCCTTTTCTCTTTCTTCAAAACAACCGGTTTCCTGCTAATAGAAGGTGTTGCTACAATCTGTTTTTTCGTTTTATGAACGGGAGAAAGTGACGCCAGTTTTTTATACTGCAAGCGGGCCTTTTTCGCCTGATCACCATTTGGGTACTGCTCAAAAATCTTTTTTAAAATGCCTGTGGCAGAAGAAAAATCTTTTTTAGCCCTGTATATCTTGGCAGATTCGAACAAAGCATCATCCGTCAATGTACCCGGAGAAAAATCATTGGAAACCTTTTTGTAATAATGTAGAGCCCGATCCAAATCCTTGGAATTTTTGGAAACACCGCTCAATCCTTCATATAAATGGGCTATGGTGAAAACGGCTTTATAAGCCTGTGGACTTTGGGGATAGTTTTCCACAACTTTGGAAAAACTACGGATGGTGTTCTCCCAATGGTGACGAAATTTTTGCTTATCCGGGGATCCTTTAAGCTGGTAATAGGATTTCTGCGCCAGATAATACAGGTCCCCAGAAGAGTAAGATTTCCCGGCCCAAGCAGAAGCTATCGGAAAACACAGAGTTGCCAAAATCGCAACAAACGCCACGTTTTTCAAATTTTTAGCAAGTTGACGCATCATTATGGAAAGGTCCTAAAAACAACCAGTCACCCTAACTAATTAATTTTATTGAAGTTATTATTACAAAGCATAACATTTTCGCCCTACCGGGTCAATAGAACACAACTGAGAGAGAAATCATCTGGCTTGTGACAGGCGTTCGGCCAGGTACACAGGCAAACCGTTATCACGAATCCTATTTTGAGCAGAATTTAAATCGTATTCAAAACGGCTGATTTTCACCGTATTCTCTTCAGAGTCAAAAATCATGAAAGAAGGGTCCGGGTTTCCGTCGCGCGGTTGTCCCAAGCTGCCATCATTAAAAATATAACGCTTTCCCGGCTCAATATCCCAGATATCCGAGACATAGTCATTCACCTCACCATCTGCTGTCTGTTCGAGTATGACTGGCTTGTGAGAATGGCCCACAAAGCAGATAGGGGCTTCAAAATTTCTAAAATAGCGTTTAGCCCCAATCTTTGAAGTCACATAATGCCAGGCTTCTGGCTCAAAGGGAGATGCATGCACCCAATAAACCCCTCCTTCTTCGTGATCGAGTGGGAGTGATCTGAGAAAATTTTTATTTTGCTCTGTCAGTTGCTCCCTTGTCCACAGGCACGAATCATAGGCGTAGGAATTAAAATTACTGATATCCGTCTTTTCGACAGCTCCCCAATCGTGGTTTCCCGCTATAGTAAAGTCTGCATTTTCTCTCACCCAGTCAACACAAGGGTTGGGGTCGGCGCCATAACCAACAATATCCCCCAGACAAACTAGCTTATCGTAGCCAATAGTCTTTATCTCTTTTTGGAATTGATTCAGGGCTTCAAGGTTGCTGTGCAAATCAGAAAAAACAATATAACGCATGGCGCGATTTATTTTACGAGTTTTGCGGAGGCATTCTTAAGAGTTTCTTTAAAAACCTTATCGAGAATTCCATTGATAAAATCAGGGGAATCGTCAGAACCAAATTTTTTAGCAATCTCAACGGCTTCATTGATAACTACTTTTGGAGGAGTGGAAGTCAGAAACAACAATTCGCTAATGCCCAAACGCAAAATATTTCGATCTACCATAGACATGCGTTCCAATGCCCAATGGTCGCTGAATTTTTTCAGCTTAATATCAACCTCTTCAGACTGTGCAAAAACCTTGTCGATCAGCAATTTCATGAACTCTGTGACTTCGGGATGGGTATCCGCTCTTTCACAAAACAGTTCCATTTGATCTTCACGGTTTTCTGGATTAAATTCTGTCTGATACAGGAACTTTAACGCCAGTTCTCTTGCGCCGCGCCGTTTCCCCATAAGGTTACCTCAAATTTTCCTGAATAAATTTACCATTTCAATTGCCGCCAACGCCGTTTCCCTGCCTTTATTGGAAGAGCCCGTCCTTGCAATCGCCTGCTCAAGATCATTCGTGGTCAACACGCCAAATAAAACAGGGATATTAAATTCAAGCCCCACCTGGCCAACGCCACGGCTGGTTTCGGCGCAAATATAATCAAAGTGTGGTGTCCCTCCTTTAATTACCGCCCCCAGGCAAACAACGGCATCTAATTCTCGGGAAGAGCAAAGTTTTTTCGCGGCTTGCGGAATTTCAAACGCACCAGGAACTCGAACCACTTCCAGGTTTTCCTCATTGGCCCCGTTTTCCTTTAGTGCTGACAATGCACCGCTAAGGAGTTTGCTTGTCACCAAATCATTGAATCGACTCACTACAATGCCAACACGAAGCCCTTTTGCGTTGTGATCCCCTTCTATATATTTAACCATGTAAGCGATTCATCGAATATTTTGAAACATATGGCCCATTTTTTCCTGCTTGGTCCGGAGGTATTTGATATTATCTTTTTTAGCCTCCACTTCAATGTGAACTCTTTCCACCATATGCAGGCCGTAACCCTCCAACCCTACAATCTTGCGGGGGTTGTTCGTCATTATTCTAATTTTTCCGAGTCCCAATTTACGAAGGATCTGGGCACCGATACCATAATCCCGCAAATCAGGTTTAAACCCCAATTCTTCATTCGCCTGAACCGTATCTTTGCCCTCGTCCTGCAGAGCATATGCTTTCATCTTGTTAACGATGCCAATTCCTCTTCCTTCTTGATACAAATAAAGCAGGACGCCTTTTCCTTCCTGATTAATCATTTCCATGGATTTCTTCAATTGCTCTCCGCAATCGCAACGGTATGAGCCAAAAACATCTCCCGTCAAACATTGCGAGTGAACCCGTACCAATGTAGGCTCATCTCTATTAATTTCTCCCTTTACCAATGCAATATGCGTCTGGTCATTCAAAGTATTTTTAAAGACAACAGATCTAAACTCACCTGAGTGAGTCGGTAAAATTGTGGAGGTCACTTCTTCCACCAAAGCTTCCTGCTTGAGCCGGTATTCAGCCAAGTCTTTAGTGGTGATCATTTTCAATCCATGTTCTTTTATAAATTTTGTCAGGTGAGAAACCCGGGCCATGGTGCCATCATCATTCATGATTTCGCATATCACACCATAGGGCTGCAAACCGGCAATACGCGCAATATCCACCGATGCTTCCGTCTGCCCCATACGAACCAACACACCTCCATTTTTTGCCCGCAAGGGGAAAATATGACCCGGCTTTACCAGATCATTTTTGGAGGAATCAGGATCGATCGCAACTTTAATCGTATGAGCTCTGTCTGCCGCGGAGATTCCGGTCGATATTCCATGCCTCGCATCAATGGATACTGTAAATGGGGTTTCAAAAGCAGACTGGTTGTCATCGACCATCATATTCAGCCCCAACTCACGGGTCCGGTTTTCGGTCAGAGTAAGACAAATTAATCCGCGTCCGAACTTTGCCATAAAATTTATATTCTCAGGAGTGACTTTCTCGGCGGCGACCATCAGGTCCCCTTCATTTTCACGATCTTCGTCATCCACAATGACAATCATTTTACCTTGCCGAATATCCTCAACGGCCTCTTCTATCGTGCTAAATTCTTTTTCCATTTTTTCCTCAATCAAGCAAATCCCTGTTGCCGAAGAAAATCTAGAGAAGGTTTCTTCTCATTCGGATTCAACAAGGTTTCGCAGGCTTTAAATACGTATTTACCAATCATATCACATTCAATATTGATTAAATCGCCTATTTTCCTTGAGCTTAAGTTGGTGTGACTCAAAGTAAAAGGAATAATAGAAACGGTAAATTGGTTATCCTTGCAATCGAAAACAGTCAGGCTGATGCCATCTATAGCGATCGAGCCTTTCTCCATAATGAAAGAACCGAGTTCCGCCGGATAGGAAAATCGGAACAAGACCTCACCCGGTTTTTCCTCAATACTAACGATTTCACCGACCTGATCTATATGCCCACTGACAAAATGTCCGCTTATTTTTGTCGCAGGGGTAAGAGATCGTTCAAGGTTAACCCTGTCACCCTTTTTTGCGTTTTTAAAATTGGTTCGGCTCAAGGTTTCTGTACTCAGGTCCAGCTTGAAAGTCGTTGCAGTCGAGTCCACAACGGTAAGGCAAACTCCGTTCACAGCAATACTTTCACCCTCCTCAAACGCAGATAGGTCTGTATCCACAACCAACACAGCCCCTTCATTTTTCTGAATATATTCACTAATGGTTCCTACCGTTTGAACTATTCCACTGAACATGGGGTCGCCTCCACCATTAAATCTTCTCCAATTTTTATTACTTCAATATTCTTTAATTTTATTGCGTCACTCACCTTTAACACCCCCGGCCCTCCGAGAAAACCGGGAGCCTGGGATCCACCTATTAATATCGGGCTAATGAATGCTACTACCCGGTCTACCACGCCTGCTCTAAAAACACTGGCATTCAGTACGGAACCCCCTTCAATGAGTATAGAGTTCATTTCTCTTTTTGCCAATTCTTTCAGGAGAGCCTTGATTTGGAAACCGTTTTTACCGCATTTACTATTTAAAATCTCTACCCTTTTGCCCTCCAGAGCTTTCCTGCGCGCAGATGAAATTTCAGGTCCTGTTACATAAATGACAGGCTGGGACCGGCTATTCTTGAAAACATTTGCTGTAAGGGGAATCCTGTTTCTTCGATCCAGAATAATACGGACAGGATGTTTAACCGAACGTGTTTCGAGCCTGCAAGTCAAACGCGGATTATCTTTTAGAACCGTTTCTGTTCCCACCATGATTGCATCAACAAAGTTTCTGATTTTGTGAACATGTTTTCGTGCCAGTTCTCCCGAAATCCAACGCGAATCTTTAGAGCGGGTGGCAATTTTCCCATCCAATGACATAGCCGTTTTCAAAATCACGAATGGCATTCCCGTTTGGATAACTTTTACAAACGCTTCATTCAGCTTCATGCATTTTTCTTTTAATACACCGGACACAACGATAATGCCGTGAGCTTTGAGTGCGCGCAAACCTTTTCCGCTGACCTGTGGGTTGGGGTCTTTCATACCAAAAAACACTCTTTTGATACCCGCCTGAATGATCGCATCGGTGCAGGGAGGAGTCCGACCAAAATGACAGCATGGCTCCAGGTTTACATAAAGGTCGGCAGATCGGGCTTTACCGCCAGCTCGCTTTAATGCTTCTATTTCAGCGTGAGGATTACCAGCACGAGAGTGATATCCTTCTCCTACAATTTTCCCGCGTTTGACCACAACCGCCCCCACCATGGGATTGGGACTAGTTCTGCCGCGAGCCGCAAGTTCAATTGCCCTTAGCATATATTGTATGTGTTTGTCTTCTATCAACGGATGGCTTTGGTTCCAGGGAAAAAGCTCTATCGACGTAGTATATCCACCATATGCTTGCGGATGCTACCCCGCTGATACACAATTTCAATCCTGCGATTGGTAGCACGGCCCTGTCGACTGTCATTGGGAACTTTAGGCCGGTATTGCGCAAAAGCTTCGATGGACAATTGTACTGGCGGGAACCCTGCAGATACCAGCTTTCTAGCCACTTCTGCAGCTCGGGAAGCTGACAATTCCCAGTTCGACGGGAACCGTTCCGTTCTTATGGGTGCGTTATCAGTATGTCCTTCAATCTTAACCTGATAACTGAATTGCTGTAGAATATCGAAGACTTGTTTAATAATCTCATCCCCGGTATATGTCATCCTGGACTTTCCTGGCGGAAACATTACCGTATCTGAGAGGGTAATGATCGCACCCCGCTCATCTGAGGAGACATCAACCTTTCCTGACAATTTATTCTTGAAAACAAATTCCTCAACTTCTGAGGCGATTTCTTCCACCTCTTTAGCCACCATTGCTCCGACTTCATCGACAGCATGAACGGTAGTTTCATCCAGAACTTGTTCCTTGATGACATCCAGTCCTTCTCGAATTCCGGCTTCAGGAATTTTTTCCTGCCCCAAGGCATCACGCATGGAAGATTTAATCTGCTTCCATTTTTCTTCCTCGATAGATCCCATAGCAAAAAGCAGGATGAAAAACACCATGAGAAGCGTTACAAGATCCGCAAAGGTCATGACCCAGGCGGGTGAACCCTCAGGACACTCGTGATCCTCCTCATCTTCTTCCTCTTCAGGAGCTTTTTTCTTCTCTTTTTTAGAGTCTTTTTTCTCAGCCATGGCTATTTATTTCTTTCCTTTAGCAGGTTTCTTACCTTTTTCTTCCCCTTTCTTTTCCTTCTTCCCATGATAAGTATCAAGGTAATTCTCCAAAACATCCTGCATGAATCTGGGGTTGACACCTTTTCTAATATAACCCAACCCTTCCAGAATTAATTGCATCTCCAGTGCCTCTGTAGCACTACGACGTTTCAGCTTTACAGTCATGGGAATAAAAAATAAGTTGGCTACTACCGCACCATAGAAAGTTGTAATAAGCGCGATAGCCATTTTAGGACCAACAGAACTAACATCAGAAAGATCTGAAAGCATCTGGATCAATCCAATCAGGGTTCCAACCATGCCAAATGCGGGAGCAAATGCTCCCATTTGATTAAAAATTTCCCAGCCATCTTTATGGGCATTCTGAAGTTGTTTGACTTCCCTTTTCAGCAAGGAGTTGACGGTGGCCTCATCCTTTCCGTCAACAGTCATTTCCAAGCCTTTTTTCAGAAATTCATTAGTTATATCTTTTAGTTTTGACTCAATCGCTAACACTCCACCTTTTCGAGCCACATTACAGATGTCGACCATAACTTCAATCAGATGATACTGGTCCGACTTCTGTACCATGAAAACTCTCAAAAACAATCCCATCACTTTCATTACTTCGTTGATAGGGAAAGCGATAAGAGTGGCGGCAAGGGTTCCCCCAAGAACGATCATTGCGGAAGGAATATTAATAAACAGGTCTAAACCACTGTTCATTAAAATCGAAGCCAAAACCAGCCCAATTCCGGCAACAACACCAACTAAAGAAGCTAAATCCATATTTTATGACGGTTGTTTAACTTTAATGACCCCGGAAATGGGATCCACATTATGAAACTTTAAAATTTTATCCAACGTTTCCTGATCCAGAACCGTTCCCTTTCTTAAAAGGTTGATCCCTGATTCAGATAAAATGTCAGAAGCCAACTCCATACCCTCAGCTAAAGCAAAAACTGAACATTCCATCGTAGGTGCTTCTTTGACATCTCCCTTTCCCTCGACAAACTCCCCAAGCACTCTCATGATGGATTCATCGAATATGATTCCGGTTTTTTCATCCATCTTGGCCAATATCTCAGCCCCAGGCTTATCAGGAGATGCCATTCTCATATGGTCAAAATAACTGGCGGCACAAACAATTCGGGAACCAACAGGAATTCGATCTCCATACATGCCATCTGGAGACCCTGTGCCATCCACATTTTCATGGAGGTGTCGGATGATTTCGGCAATCAGTTCGAAGCCTGGGAATTCTTTCAATAGCATTTCCCCAACCAAAGGGTGGTTGGTGGCAGCCTTGGATTTGCTTTCGTTCCGTTCCCCTTCACTCAAAGCTTCTTGCCTCTTTTCCTGAGTTGGAAGAGCAACAATTCCTAATTCGTGAAGGCGGGCGGCAGATTTCACATTCCGAGTTTGGTAATCGGTTAAACCCATTTTCTCCGAGATATAAATCGAAGCTTCCGCAACCCGTTCAGAGTGGCCTCGGTGTTCCGTCTGGTGCAGTTCTATGATAGTAGCCAAAAGACCTTCTGTAGAATCAAACCGGTCCGCAAGTTCTTCCACCATGGAGGAAATCTGTTGGTTCTTGTTTTCCAACTGCTGGTTGAGGTCCGTCATTTCTTTGAGGCTGGCACCCAAACGTCTCTTGTCGTTACGGAGTTCTTCATTCAGGGAAGCAAGTTTTTGATGAAACTGCTTTAATTGACCGAGAGACGCTTCTAACTGTTTATTTTTCTCAAAAACCGCATCATTAAGATGTGCCACTCTCATGACAAAATTTACAACGAAAAGCAGTTCGCCCTTCTTGAGAGGCTTGGATAAATAAGCATCCGCACCCGTATCGCTGGCCTTAATCGCATTGTCCTGCTCCGCATCATAAGCGGACATAAGTATTACCGCTGAACGGAGTTTTAATTCCCGTACACGCTCACAAACCTCGAATCCATCCATCCCCGGCATATGGATATCACAGAGAATAATATCTGGCTTGATTTCACGCATGATTTTAAGACCTTCTTCACCCGTCGCGGCTTGAAAAACCTCAAGGGTTTCAGACCCAAAGGATTTGGTCAAAATCTGCTTGACGATCATCTGTAACGTTCGATCATCATCTATACTTAAAAATCGTTTCGGGGGTTTGTTCATAGTCAAGTTCCAACTCTCCCATGCTGATTAGGAAAAAAGAAATCGAAAAAGTTTTGTTTACAGATAATCTCCCTCATGAAGGGGAATTATACTGAAAATTTTCAGAGCTTTTTGGGTTAAATTCGCCCAAAACTTCAAATATCCGGATAATGGCCTTCAATCTATTGATATTCGGCCCTATTTGGGGGGTTTCAATGTTCTAAAAAACACCTGCCCCAAAGCATAAATAACCTTATTGTTTAGTTGTAACCTGATAATAGATTTTAACTGGTTAAAGTCAAGAAAAACTTAATCAAATTCAACTTGTTATGGTCTAAATCTCTTGTTTCTATCTTATCGTCCAAATATATAATTCTTTACTTTTTTACTCAGATTTTTTAAGAAATATTGGCCCTACTAGTCATCAATATCATCTCTGTCAATTTCAGTAAACTGGGGGGCTTCTACACAGCGCAGTCCTACAGCTAAATGCCGCTCGGAAGGGTCAAAAGAATTCCTGAATACACATTTGGCATGCACAAGATAATTCATCCATGATCCGCCACGCACAATCCGCTGAGTGGAGTGCATCGAAGCATTTTTCTGTATACACCACTCCCAGACGTTGCCAGCCATATCAAAACAACCATATGGAGACATGCCCTGGTCCAATTCCAGAACTGAGTTGGTCTGGCACGCCATAAAGTCGCAGGTATTTGCAAACCCTTTTTCATAGCCCATAGGTTCTCCCCACGGGTAAGTCTTGCCATCGGTACCTCGAGCCGCCTTTTCCCATTCCTGCTCACTGGGCAATCGCAACCCTATCCATAGCGAAAAAATAACGGCCTCATAATAATTGATGCCAATAACAGGCTGATCGTCATCAAAAGAGTATTTAGGGAACCGATTCTTATGTTGTGGATCAAACAGTTGATACAAAGCATTGGTTACCGGAAATTTCATGATCGAAAATTCTTTTAAGATAACCTGATCCTCTTCATCCACCTCATCTTGATAAATGAATTGGCCTTCAGGGATTGTGACTCTCTCCCCGAATTTTTTAAGAGTGGCTCTTCCCTCTTTGTCCAACTTCGTAACCTCACTAAAAAACTCCTGAAGTTCATCCAGTTTCTTCAGAGGTTCGAAATCAAACATATCCATCAACTTATGAAAATTCAGCCCATGCTTGGTAAGAATCAGTTCTAAAACACTAAATAATATCCGGCTATCACGGTGTTCTCGTTTTAGTAAACGGCTTAACAAGTTTTCCAGATACTCGGTTTCATTAAATTGAATCACCTCTTCGACACGTACTTTCCGAAACTGAGAAAATTGAGGTAGTTTTTCCTTGCACTGGTATTTCAACAATTGCCTTACCAGCAAGCCTTGCCCCTTCGGAAGCTCGCCCACCTCCGCCAACGAGTTTCCCGCCAACATCACTTCACCTTCTTCAATTAAAATATCGAACAACTCTTTTCCGGAAACTGCTCCCGCCAAAATCTTAATGGCCTCGTGCCATTTCTCATCCCCACAATTATCCCTGACAATTTCCTTCCAGGAATCCTTATCCTGTATAAATCGAGCCGACAAAAACTCCTGAAATGAGGGATGGCAATACTCCCAACGTCGATTCGTCTGTTGTAAAATTCCTTTCCACCAGGGAGTCAAGTTGCCTTCCTGTAGAAAAACATCTTTTCCTTCAAACATGGATTTCTCGTAACCCGGCTCTACATCAAGAAAACGCTGCTGCTGCCCTTCCAACATCAATTGGTAGGAAATTTCAGAAAGTTGGTCGATACAATTTTCCACCCAACTATCATCCGCAGAAGGGTTGACCAATTTCAGTTTATAATTGAACCAGGAGGAATAAATTTCCATCCTGCTTTTCAATCCTTCTAGAATCTCATTTTCTGAAAGTTCACGGATCAAGCCCAATAAAAGAGGTACTGCCGTAAGTTCCTGCGTGTAGAGGGCAAGTTCTTTGATGTTTATATTTTTAGAAGCCTCACCCAGGTAGTTAGCGCTCTCGCGCGGATCAATTCCCTGGAATGCCATTTGAAATGCGGCGCCCTCTCCACGTTTAATAACTGCGTCAGTGGATAACGAACCAAAGTTAAACCCATTGCTAGCAAGCAAAACAAAATTACTTCGAAAAGCATTATCTTCCAGAAACGATTCTATAAAAAACTGGAACCGATCCTGAGTATGGAGCTGATCAAACCCATCTAACAAAAGCATGCACTTGCTGTATCTGAAGATAGAGTTGATCGTATTCTCAAGGAGCCCTTCATCCAGAATCAGATCAGGATCTTCTTCCTGTTCGAGCAGAACCACATCCAAAACTTCACGACTCATGCCATTGAGGAACTGGTCAAACCTGCCTCCTTCCGGAAGGTTCCCTAAATGGAAATATACGGGAAGGGAATAGATTGTGTGGGCTGATTTCTGGAGGAGCGATTCCTGATAACATTTTAGGAAGGTGGTTTTGCCCATTCCCGACCCGGCATCAAGCATAACCTTCAACCGGTCAAGCTCAAGTAAATCTTCATTAATGTTTCTTGGGGCGGGGAACACCCGTTCAAGCAGGCTTTGTCGGTGCATGACGGGATTAACATCCAGCAAGGTCACTGGAATAAGAGACTTACTTCTCTTCCTTTTGCCCAAAGCCTCATCCAACCAAAGGGAAACTTTTTTCAACTGGTGCTTGCGATAGGTCTCTACAACCCATTCTATGGATTCTTCTGGTCGCTCAGGTGCCAGAGGAACCTTTTCCCCCTCAAAATCAGGTACCAGTTCTTCCTCACCGGTCATGAGTTACCACCGGAGAATCGATGAATTATAAATTTTGTCATTTGCATTTATTGGTAAATTAAAACTGCGTCATCCAGAATTATCCCCCACCCCCCTTAAGTTTTAAAAGGTTTGGCAATGATAAACCTGTTATTATCTATTGTCTTGGTTCAATACTATCATATTGCCCGCTAAAGCCCCCACCGATGATCCCGTTAAAAGACGAAAATCCCACAAAAAACTTCCCGGTCTTAACACTTATTTTTTTGGCCCTGAACATCGGCGTGTTTATTTATGGGGTTAATCTTCCTGTCCACCCCAGCGTACTTTATGAAAACTACGCTCTCATTCCCTACGAGCTTGTCCACAACCCTATCAATGCCTATTCAACCATTTATACTTCCATGTTCATGCATGCAGGAATCGGGCATCTGGGAGGGAACATGCTTTACCTCTGGATATTCGGAAACAATATTGAAGATGTTCTGGGCAGGTTTCGCTTTATCCTCTTCTACTTTGTCTGCGGAACCATCGCGGCTCTGGGCCATATCGCCACCGATATGGACTCACAAATTCCCATGGTCGGAGCCAGCGGCGCCATATCAGGAATACTCGGGGCTTACCTGATTCTGTTTCCTTTTGCCCGAATTAAAACTTTTATCTTCTTGGGGATTTTCTGGACCATAACCCGAATTCCGGCCATCATTTTACTGCTCATTTGGATTGGTCTGCAAATTTGGAACAGCGCATTAACAGGCGCGGGGGGAACAGCATGGTTCGCTCACATCGGGGGATTCGTTGCCGGGGTTCTTCTTATTCTTCCGTTCAAACACATTCGCTAATTTCTAACGCGAAAACATCGAAACCAATACCGCCACCACCAGCACCAGAAAAAAAACCCATATACCCAGAAACCATTTTGGACTCATGCTGGGATAATTAGGTTGAAGCGACTTCTTGCAGTGTGGGCAATAGGGAACTGGCGTGGCAATCTCTTCTTTGCAATGAGGACAAGTCTCCATTTTCTTCCTAAGCTTTCAATTCACCCTGGAGCCTTAATCGCACCAGATTCAAAGCGGCTTGCGCCGATCTTTCTTTGTTTCCAACTCGGTCATGCGTAAAAACAAATTCCCTGCAATACGTACCAAACCGGTCATGCACTGCAATATAGGTCAAACCAACAGGCTTGAGATCACTCCCTCCGGAAGGCCCCGCAATTCCTGTCACAGAAACTCCTATATCGGCACCTGTCATCTGACAAACTCCTTGAGCCATGGCCTGAGCCACCTGTTCACTGACCGCGCCAAACTCTTCAATCAACGCAGGTTTCACTCCCAGACGATTCGTTTTGGCTTCGTTACTATAAACTACAAACCCTTCTTTATAATAATCGGAACTACCGGAAACCTGCGTCAGGCGGTGACCGATCAACCCTCCAGTGCAAGACTCTGCCGTAGCCAAAGTTAATGACTTTTCTCTCAACAAATCACCAATCTTCTCTTCCAGTACCTCTTCGTCCGTCCCAAAAATATAATGGGACAAACGTTTCGTCAGGAAACTTTGCGCATCATCCAGACGAGATTCACCTTCCTGTTTAGATTCTGCCAGCACAGAAATACGAATCCGAACACCCAAGTGCGAGGGCAAAGAAGCTATCGTAGCTTTCTCTTGCAAAGCTTCTATGGGCCCTACTTTTTCCCACAAGCTCGCTTCGCTAAGTCCAGTAGTTTTTATCAAACGGTGCAGAAAAACCTTATTGTTGTTGCTGGCCATTTCTGGGGCAACATATTTTTCGAACAAATATTGCATTTCCCGAGGAACACCGGGAAGAGAAAATAAAATACATTTCCCCCTATGCATCTTAAATCCGGGAGCAGTTCCTTTCTCGTTATAGAGAATTTCTGCCTTCTCAGGTACCTCACACTGGGTTTTCACACTTGCAGGTACCTCTCGACCACGAACCCGAAACATTTCTTCCAGCATTTCAGCCACTTTAGAATCATTTTTCAAACCACACTCAAAAACTTTTAGCAGAGCAGCTTTGGTGATGTCGTCATGGGTAGCTCCTAAGCCCCCAGTCAGGACAACCCAGTCTGAGCGCTGCAGGGCAAGCTTTATACAATCCTCGATGACAGAAGACGAGTCTCCTACAGTGGTAATTCGGGAAACTTCTATTCCCAACTCATGAATTCGCTCCCCTAAAAATTGGGAGTTTCGATCTAGAATTAAACCACTAATTACTTCATCCCCAATCACCACTAATTCAGCGCAAGGTGCTTTGGAGCCGCCAAAGATCATAATACACCCAAGTTAAAGACAAAATTCATACTCAAGCATTCTACCTTTCATGAGATTCAAGTACGAGTAAAGAAAATAATTTCTATCGGAATCCAGCAACTTTATAACAATAAAACCGTGTTAAACTTAAATTTATGGAATATTTGATATGGATTCAGTACCTTTACATTAGACTGGATTAAAAAATATTTGATATTATATTAAGAACCACTACTGGCGAAGCCAGAACCTAATGAGCGTTGTCCTTATATGAGCATCAAAAAAAAATTACTGTTTCCAGGAAAAGCTTTGAAAGTATTTTTTATAATCCTTTCTTTTTTCTTTGTCAGTGAGGCTTTTGCTATTAAATCCTATAAAGGATACAGCAAACTACCTGAACCTCCGGCTACCACAATTGGTGAATCCATTTACCGCGAGTCAGATTGCTCAATGTGCCACGGTGAAATGGGAGACGGCGAAGGATTTCTTGCCGCTGGATTGGAACCAAAGCCCAGGGACTTCACCAGTTTCCTGGAAATGAATACTGTCCCCGATATGGCCATAATCAATGCAATTCGCGATGGAATTAAGGGAACAGCCATGCCCGCCCATCCTGATTTCGATGATGAACAGATTGAAGAGCTTACTCTCTACCTACGTTCACTTCTGGCAGAAACCTACCTCACCCTGAATGTTTGTTTATCAAAATCTCATGTGATAGATACAGGCAATTCAGGGCTTGACCTGAATGAATTCAGAATACTTGTAGACAACCCGGAATTAATAAGTGTTGAGAAGGATGGGAAATTACTCAAAGTAGCCACAAGGGTTAAAATGGACACGGTTAAAGCTTTATTGAAAAAAAGAGTTACTCGAACTCATATCAAATTGGTGGAAAAAGATAATACAGTTTCAATTATATCCGTGAGAATTCACCGGTGCATTCGTTAATTAAGGAAACTTGATTGAGGGCAAACCTTTATGCATAAAAAATTTAAAATAGGTTTTTGGGTTTTACCTCTTATATTGGTAGTGAGCACATCAACGGTTTTTGCCAAGAGAGCTAAATATACCGAGGTTGAAGTTACTAATGGGGGCTCCATCACTGGAGTTGTCAAATTCAAAGGAGAGATGCCTCCTCAAGTTAGCGTTAATTTAAATAACGAAAAAAATTCAGAGTTCTGCCTGGAAGCTGCTGACACGAATGAAAAAGGCGAATTGCTTATCAATAATATCGAGATCAAAGACGAAAGCCTCAAGGATGCCGTGGTTTTCATCGAGCATATTGAAGAGGGAAAACCTTGGGCTAAAAGAGCCCTGAAAATAGACTTTAAAAATTGTCAGGCTTTTCCGAAGACCGCTGTTATCAGGAAAACTCCAAAAACTAAAACCAGAAGCCTAGTGGTCATTGAAAACCATGATTCCGGAGTCCTGCATAATCCTATGGGTTTTTCAATAGGCGAAAAAACGCGTAAGATTTTTTTCAAAAAATGGCTCCTCAATAAGGGAGCAAGAGTGGATGTTAGCAAGTCCCTGAAATTTATAAAAAAAGAACGGGATTCACATTTTTATATAGAATGTGAACAACATCTTTGGATGTCAGTGAGCTCCAGGGTTGTGTGGAATCCCTACAGCGATATTAGCAAGAAAGATGGTTCTTTCAAAATTGACCAAATCCCCCCCGGTCATTATAGGGTTATTGTGTGGCATCCTTATATCGGTGAAAAAGCCATTGAGGTTGATATATCCTCGGGCGGAACCACCCAATTGGACTTAACCCTGCCGTAAGGTAATAGTCAGGGTGGCTGATAGTCATGCTTTTTTCACGCATATCCTCCGAATATCCTCATTGCGTAAAAGAAGCCCTTCCAACACAAACTCCCAAAGCAGGCTCAATATAGAAACCCAAAAGATTACCTAAAATGTTTTTTCATTTACTTATTTTTTGAGAAACCATTTAATGCAATACTCTTATTACAATTGAATGGAACTTCTTGTATCCCCTGCACCTGCATAGGTGTAAAAAAAGTTTTTCACCTATTTCCTCAAAATGGAAGAAGGTTCCTTTCGATTCATCTGAAGATCCCATCAAGCAATTGATTTTGAATATTTATAATTAGCGCTCCGAAAGTGCAAGCCCAGCAACTTTCCGGATTGAATCTTTTATTGTCCTATGAGTTTTCAATTTAAACAGGACCGGTCCTCTCTGACTGCTAAAGAAGTCACGCAGAAAACCTATAAATGTGATTTGTGGCGAGGCGGATTTGAGGGAGTGCTTTCTTCCGGTGCCCAAACATTCTGCCTGTTTATAGCCATCCGATATTTTAACGCAGGGGAAGTTATTAAGTCCTTGATCGCCGCCGCCCCCTTTATGGGGATGTTCTTTTCCATGGTTTTATTGCATTACGCTTCCAAAACTCGATGGGAAAAGTCAGCATGGGGTGCCCTACCCTCTATGATTACCGGATTCTGTCTTCTGGTGGCTGCTTGGACATCTTCCATGCACATGTTCGCGTTCTTTGTAGTTATCGCATACATTTGCCGCAGCGCTCTGCTCCCTTTCATTACAGATATTTATGGAGACAACTATCCCGCAAAATATCGTGGAGCATTTTTCTCGAAATCCTTAATCTTATCTGTGGGGATCGCAGCACTATCCGGGTTTGTCGGGTCATCTATCCTTGAGAAAGATATCGAATATTATCCCCTGATTTTTACCTTCCTGGGATTCTGCGCCTTTTTCAAGGCTTTAGCTGTCTATGGAATGCCATCAAAGTCTATGGAACGCAGTCCTCACGAAAATCCTTTCGGAAACATGAAATACGCCTGGCAAGATCGTTCTTTCGGATATGTTTTACTGACATGGTTCATTATGGGATTTGCCAATTTGTGGACTCTGCCTTTGCGAGTTGATTACATCACCTCACCTCAATGGGGTATTGAAGGATCAGCCATTTTTGTAGCCATGATTATTACGGTTATTCCGGAAACACTGCGCATGCTTCTCATCCCGTTTTGGGCAGGGCTTTTTGATAAAATGAACTTCGTGGTTCTTAGGATGATTTTGAACCTGTCGTTCGCCGCAGGTGTCCTGCTCTTTTTCATCAGTTCCAATCCCTTGATTATCGGAGCCGGCTCAGCATTAATAGGAGTAGCCTTTGCAGGGGGAAGCATTGCCTGGAACCTGTGGGTCACTAAATATGCCCCGCCAGGAAAAACGGGAGCCTATATGTCGGTGCATGTCAGCTTGACAGGAATTCGTGGCACCTTAGGTCCAATGATAGGCTATTGGACTGTGGGTGTGATCGGCGCCCAAAATATCGGCATCCTTTCCTGCGTGATGATGATCCTGGCTACTCTAATGCTCATCCCCGAAATCAAGCACGGAAGGCGAAATACGGCCTGACGGCAACCCTTTGCCCCCTCATTTTACTTTGCTATAATATAGGGGTAAGGTTTTAACTAGATTTCGCCGTTTTATTATAAAGAACCTTAAAAACAAGCCCTTAAACCCCCAATCCATCATGGCCGGGAAAATTTTCAGCCTAAAAGACATCCAATTGCTGGCGGATCACTATTCCCAGTCAGGAAATCCTGAGGCTGTGGCCCTATTTCAGGCAATCCAGTCATTTTATGCTCCAGGGCAAAACCCTGAAAGCAGAGCTGCCATAGATCCTCTGGAGGTGTTGAAGGAATTGGAAAAATCATCGATATCAATTCCCGAAAACCCGGAACAACATGTAACATGGCTAAATTCCCTACGAGAAAAACTCAACCATGAATTGTTCGAGATCATTTCCCAGCAGGGAAACCCCGCAGAGCTGATCGTTGGACCGGACTACACATTCATTCAAGTGATAGAAAATCCACAACCCACATCCACTACCCCTGTAGAAGCAACGCCACAGGCAAGAAAATTCAAAGAGTCGGAGATCACCTTTAATCTCCCGGATGAACTAAAACTCGAGTTCGAACAACAGCTGGAACGTTTAAAAGAAAAAGAAGAACAAACCAATATCCAGATGCGGGAGATTCTTGAGAAAGAAAAGCAGTTGGAAGCAGAAAAGGTCCGTCTTGAGCAGGATAATTCAGAATTCAGAACACGTCTGCAAAAGTTGCGCGAAGAAGAGCAAAAACACAATGAACAATCCAAAGAGCAAAGCGAAAAAGAAACTGCGCGATTTCGCCAGGAACTGGAAGAAACTCGAACAGAAGTGGAAAAGCTAAGAAACGAAAGAAGTAACCTTTTAACAGAACATGAATCAACGCGCTCCAGGTTGGACACAGACTTTGCAAGAAGGGATCAAATTTTCAGGGCGAAATTCGATGAGATGACAGAGTTGATGGAAAAGATATATGCCGAAGAGAAAACTATTCAAAACCGTAAAGAGAAAGATTTCAAATCCTCCAAGGCTGAACAACAACAAATCAAAAAAGATTCCCTGCAACAGGCAAAAAAGAACCAGCAACTCCTTAAGCTATCAAAATCGCTGGAAACAGAAAAGAAGGCCTTCAAGCTAAGACTGAAAAAAGAATATGAAAAAAGGAAAGAGGAGTTGGAACAAGAATATCAAAGAAGGTCGGAATACCATATTCGTCGGCTGGAAGAATTCGAAGAAGATGAAGAACGCCTGGCCCGCGAAAATGAAAGACTGAGAATCCGTGAGCAGGGCCTGGCTCTTGAAGCACAACAAAAGGCCGATGAAGCGACGAAAAAGCGCCTGGCAGATATTGAAAAGCTCGACAAAGAATTATCGCGAAAACAAAAACTTCTCAACAAACATGAAAAGGAAAACGACGTTGAAAAAGCCAGTCTTCTGAAAGAAATGAGCGGTATCGAGGGAGGCAAGTTTGCCGTAGACCAAATCAAAACTGCCGCGAAAACTCAGGCCAGTCTCTTAAAAAGAAAGAAAAAACTTTTAAAGGAAATGGAAGAGGACCGCCCCAAGGTCGAAGACGAAATCCAGGGAAAAACACAGGAACTACAAGAAGCATTTGAAAAAGAAAACCAAAAAGTTATCGAGCAGAGCCAGGGCCTCGTTGAAGAGCAAAAGCGCCAGCGGAATAAAGAAAAAGTTTTATTGGAAAGAGAAACCGGGGAACTCCAACGCATGAACGATGAGTTCGAGGAATTTAAAAACTCTCTCGAAGTGGAACAAATTGAAAAAGACATGCTCCTTGATGAGAAAGAGGAAAAACTGGATCAGGAAGAGCAAAAAATACTAGCTCTCCAGCAACAACAAATGGCGGATGAGAAACAAACTCGGGAAAAATTATCTGAAGCTGAAACAGAAATAATGCAGGAGCTTCAGGACATCCAGCTTATTAAAGGAGATGTTGCTCAGCATCAGGAGGAGGTTAAAAATTTTCTCAGCGATTTCAATACTACCTATAGCAACATCCTGGATTCGCAAAGTTCCGATTATGAAGCATTCAAAAATCGAATTGCTTCCATGGAGGAGGAAGCTACACGTCTAACCTCGAACCTGAAAGAAAAAGAAAAATCCATTACAGAAGGCACCATTGCCGCAGAAAAAGAACTTCAAGAAAGGCTCAAGCATAAGGAGTCATTAGTAGATACCATGGAGGATGACCTGAGAAAGCGCGTGGAGGAATACCAGCATTTCGTAAAGGAACTTACTGATGTCAAACAGTCCATGAACGCAGAAGATGAAACTAGAAAAGCTGAACTGATGGACAACCTGTCCCATTACGAAAACAAGCTAACCAGTCTGGGCAAAGCATTTGAGGAGCTTTCAGAAGCGTTTCAAACTGAAAAGGATAAAGGCCAGGTTGAAATTGTCCCAGAAGAAGATGACAAAAAACCCTTGGAATACGATGACGCCCTTGCCAAAGCCGAGTGGCCTCTGGCTATTCGACATCGTTTAGGGTTGGTCACCTCCAGCGAGCATAGCCCAAATATCATGGAGTACCTGTACAAATTCAGTGAGAAGTGGGACGAATGGGTACGCGTTCCCGAAGGAAGCTTTCTTATGGGGCATCCTCGCTCCAATGATTCCGCACCTCATAAAAAGGTTCAGATTGAGAAACCCTTTCTGATAAAAAAATATCCGGTTACTAACATTGAATTTTACCGTTTTATCAACGAGACCGAATACAAAACTGAAGCAGAAACTATGGTAGATGCCATTGTTTATCATAATGGCAGTCTTGCTTTACAAGGTGCCGGAGATTCTTCCGCACGGTCTTCCTTTTCCAATCCCAGCTTGGGACCGGTTAAAAATGCTTTCTGGCTTTGCCCTGATGGTCAGCCGGACTCGCTATATGGAAAGCATAATCACCCTGTGACCCAGGTCACATGGAATGATGCCCAAGCCTACTGTAAATGGAAGAGCGAGTTAACAGGGCAAAAAATCCGGTTACCCAACGAAATGGAATGGGAGTATGTGGCCAGCGACTTCGGCAAAATTTCTCCTGACCAATTTTTCTGGGATGAGGATCGGATTGTCGAGTTCTGCAATATTGAGGAAACAGGATTCCTGGACACCCTGCCGGTCGATCATTTCCCAGAGAATGAATATTCTGGAGGAATCCGTGACCTATTTGGCAACGTTTTCGAATGGGTGCAGGACACCCATGAGAAAAAGTCTGCGAATGGACTGGAATACAAAATAGCGCGAGGAGGAAGTCACATTACTCACTTCAAACACATAGCGGCTTGGCGCCGAATTTCCTTTATAAAGTCCTATTGCACATCTTTCCTGGGATTTCGAACGGTTTGCGAGGATGCTTAACTCCCTTCCCTTTAGCTTGATCCTGTTCTAAAATATTGCTATAAAAGTTTTTCATATTTTTAAACCTGTTGCTGAACTGGGAGGCATTTGTTTTGAGCAAACCATTAGTCGGTATTGTAATGGGAAGTGATTCAGACTTTACAATAATGGAAGAAGCCAGCAAGGTGCTGGAACAATTCGATGTAGCTCATGAGGTCTTGGTCACCTCCGCTCACCGCTCCCCGGAAAGAACCCGGAAATACGTTCAAGGAGCCAAACGCCGGGGCATAAGAGTGATGATCGCTGGTGCCGGAGGGGCCGCCCACCTTGCTGGGGTGGTGGCAGCAGAAACCCATCTCCCGGTTATAGGTGTTCCCATTGAATCCACACCTCTCAACGGTCTTGATTCACTCTTATCAACCGCTCAAATGCCGGGTGGAATTCCAGTAGCCACTGTCAGTATCGGAAAACCCGGCGCAAAAAATGCGGGCCTACTAGCCGTGCAGATCCTCGCCCTATCTGATGATAAACTCTCAGGGAAACTTGTAAAATACAAAAAGGATCAGGCAAAGGCCGTTGCGCAAAAAAGCAAGAAACTAAAAACCAGCCATGTCGCAAATTTTAAAGGTTGAATCCAACACGGATGATGTTACCGCTAAAGCACGAAAAGTTCTTATTGCGGGTGGAGTAATTGCGTTCCCCACGGATACTTTTTATGGGCTGGGAGTAGATCCTTTCAATCAAACAGCTGTTGATCGGCTTTTTGCACTAAAAGGCCGCGAAAAAAACAAACCCCTCATTCTATTAATAAGCGAAAAGGAACAGCTGGAGAAACTTGTAAAAAATATTACTCCAGCCCATTCCATTTTAATGCAAAAATTCTGGCCTGGCCCCATGACCCTGCTTTTTGAAACTAGTGGTATCATTCCCGAGAATGTTTTGGCCGGATCAAACCGAATAGGCATCAGGCAACCTGGAAACACAATGACACGAAAACTAATTGCAGAGCTCGGTCATCCCATTACCGCTCCCAGTGCAAACCTTTCCGGTGAGGCTCCACCCATTACTGCCCAACAAGTACTTCAATCTTTGGAGAACCATTTAGATTTGATCATTGATGGAGGGACATGTCAGGGAGGAGAACCTTCTACCCTTGTAGACGCGGTAAATACACCTATCCAACTGGTTCGGGAGGGTGCTATCCCATTCTCCGAAATTAAAGCAATAATAAACGAAAACAATGAGCCTGTTTATCCTGGAGTACAGGAATGATTTATGGAACCGGTTTGGATATCATAGAAATAAAACGGATTAAAAATTCTCTTGAAAGATATTCAACGCGCTTTGAAAATAAAGTATTCACCGACATAGAAATCAATTACTGTCAATCCCAGGCAGATCCCGGAAAACATTTTGCGGCCCGATTTGCCGTTAAAGAAGCAGTATCCAAAAGCCTGGGCACCGGAATCAACAGTGATGTCGGTTTTAAAGATATTGAAGTGGTGAACCAGGCCTCAGGAAAACCCATAGTTAAAATGAATGGACGTGGAAAAGAACTATTTGAGAGGTTAAATCTCAAGTTCATCCATATCTCTATTTCGCATGACCGGCATTACGCTATCGCCCACGCCATTGCCGAACAATAAACCTAGTATGAATTCAATCCTTTGAAATCGACCCGGCAGTTTCTGGAATATCTTTTTTTTAAATTTTTACTACTCCTGGTGCAACCTATCCCTCAACAAATGGTTGTGAAGATTGGAAATGGACTGGGTAGTTTAGTTTTTTTATTTTCTGGAAACCGCAAGCGTTCCGCAAAAATCAATCTCGATATAGTTTTCGCAGATTCAAAATCCCCCGGAGAAAAAAACAAGATCATTAAGAAGTCCTTCCAAAACCTGGCTGTCTCAGCGTTACAATGCCTTTGGGCAACCCATGACACTGAGAACCGGGTTCGAAGTCTCATTGAAGGAGAACCTTCTGGCCTGGAGATATTGAAAGATTGCTTAAAGAAAAATAAGGGAATATTTTTTTTAACCGCACATTATGGAAACTGGGAAATCATGGGTTTGTTCCATGGTTATCTGGGCATTTGTCCACTCGCTTCCATTGTGCGCAAACTGGACAATCCTTATCTGGATAAAGCGACAAAAAATTTTCGCACCCTATCTGGAAATAAAATATTTTATCGTGATGAGTCCCCTCTAAAATTCGTCAGAGAGCTTAAAAATAATGGGAGTGTTGCGGTGATGATGGACCAGAACACTGCTAAGGGCGGAGTTTTTGTTGACTTTTTTGGTAAAAAAGCCGCAACGCCTCGATCGCTGGCATTATTGAGTTACCGTTTTGGGACTCCCGTCCTTCCACTATTTTGCTACCCCACAGATAAAGGAACCTATCGGATTGAGTATGGACCAGAAATACAACTTGAAAAGTCTGGTAACAAGAAAAACGACCTTCTTAAATGGACTCAAAACTACCAATTGTTTATAGAAAAAATTATCCGAGAAAATCCCGCGTCCTGGATGTGTGGCCACCGTCGTTGGAAAACCCGCCCTCCTGAAGAAACTAGAATCTACTGATTCGAACCTCTGATCATGAAATGTCCTGCATGCAAAAATGAATTGCAAGAAAATGTGGTCGCAGGAATAAAAATCCAAGCGTGCCGGGGGGAATGTGGAGGATTATGGTTCGATCGTTTTCAGTTCAACAAGCTCAAGGCATTGAAACCCGGTATCGGAAATTCACTAGTAACGATAGAAAGAGCTGACGGTGTAAAAGTTTATCGAGGAGCTGAACACGCCTGCCCTGCCTGCAAAACCACTTTACTATATCGGCATTTTTTCGACCGCAAATGGGATACTGAAATTAACCAGTGCTCCAAGTGCAGCGGGTTCTGGTTAGATCTTGCTGGATTAGCCAAAATTCAAACGCTCCCTGAAAATCAACAAAAGGAAGCAGTTGAAAATTATTTTACCAACATCATTAATAAAAAATTAGCTGGGATGCGATTGCTCCATGGCGATATGGCAGAACAAGCACAAGTCTTGGACCAAATATTACAATTTCTGCATCCGGGTAAGGAATTGGAGGAATAGGTTATGGCTTTTTGCAGGAAACGCCGGTCACATTTCTTCGGCGATGATGGATTTCAATTTATTGCGTAGTCTAAATACAGCTTTAGAATGGATTTGCGAAACTCGGGATTCGGTAATACCTAACACCTCCCCAATTTCCTTCATGGTAAGTTCTTCGTAATAATAAAGTGAAATCATCAGACGTTCTTTTTCAGGAAGCGTATCAATTGCTTTGGCAATAATTTCTTTAAGCTCATTCAGTCTAAGCTGGGTCTGTGGATCCGCGTCACCTTTCCCTGCAAGGCAATCGAGAAGGCTTTGCTGTTCGCCCGATTCCTTAGCGATACCAAGGTCTTCGAGGCTGAGTATGGGCATACTCTTGGTTTCGTTTAAAGTTGTAAACAATTCATCCAGACTGATACCCATTGTTTCGGCAATTTCATCATCCTCCGGTGGGCGACCGAGCTTGTTTTGCAGTTTCTGCACTACAGAATCCATGGAAGAAGCTTTCTGCCTCACCGATCGAGGCACCCAATCCATCGACCTCAACTCATCAAGAATTGCCCCCCGAACTCTGAATTCTGCATAAGTTTTAAATTTGGCTCCACGCGATGAATCATATTTGTCAATGGCGTCAATCAACCCCAGAACCCCAACGCTTATCAAGTCATCCACCTCAATGTGAGGAGGCAAGCGCATGGCAATTCGATTGGCAACATATTTGACCATCGGCGCATATTCCTTGATCACCGCTTCCCGGTTTTCTACGGAAATTTCAATTTGCTGAAGTGCTTCCTGTTTATCTGCCATTTAACCGTTTCTTTCGTTAAGCCGATTGATCCAGCTGTGTTCCCTTATCAGGATTATTGTCATCACTTACCAAGTCCTGAATTGAAGCATCTTCATCTTCTGCTAAAAATAAATCCGCAAACACCCAAAGTAAACCTCCAAAAAACAATGCCCCCAATCCTCCGCGAATCACCCCGGTTAATACCCGGCTTCCCGCTAATACACTGCCAATCGCCAGAATACCAAATGCCAGTAAACCAAAAGCGAGGGCCATTTTTTGTATATTAACAGGATTCATTGCACTTGAAATGCACTCCGCCAAAAATAAGGTTGATCCCCATCACTGGCCAGGGGACTAGATTTCTCCTTGGAAATTTTCTCCGCCAACTCATTAATACACCCACTAAACTTTGAGTAAGGGTAAAGCTCCAAGAAAGCCTTCTGTTGCCGCACTGCCTTGGGAACATTCGGATCCTGGAGAATATGGCCCAAGTATTCGAGCGAAATATCTTTAAGAAACCGATCCGTAACTGCTGTCAAATTTCTATAAACCCCTTGAGCTTCTCGTTCAGAGCTCACCGAATTGATGATCACTCTGAAATGCTTTTGGGAGTGTTTATTATGAAGAATTTTAATTAACGCATAAACATCGGTTAATGAAGTGGGTTCCGTGGTAGCAATGAGAATCGTTTCATGGGCGGCACTGCAGAAAAAAGTGACGTTGGTGGAAATGCCAGCACCGGTATCAAAAATCAGGAAATCATATCCCTGACTAACACGGTCTAACTCATCCATGAGAACCATTTTCTTTTCGGAAGGCAACTGCGTCAATTCTTGCAGTCCATCTCCGGCTGGCAACACATGGATGTCGGCAGGGCCGCGAAGAATGATATCCTCCACATTAGATTCCCCTGATAAAACATGGCCGATATGCTTTTCGGGAGTCAGCCCTAAAAGGATATCAATATTGTTCAATCCTAAATCAGCATCCACAACGAGCACCTTCTTACCCCTTTTGGACAAGGCATAAGCCAGATTGGCGACGAAATTGGTTTTACCAACTCCTCCCTTTCCGCTACTGACTGCCAAGACCCTAAGGTTCGATCCGCTCATTTTTGCGTATGCCATTCTTTTTAAAGTAGTTGCCTGATTACCCAAGTTCATGCCTTAATCCTTTAATTTATCTTGAAATCAGTTAAAAATCAAACTTATTACCCGTTCTGGCCTAGCCACTTCCAAGTCTTCGGGCACCTGTTGACCAGAAGTGAAGTAAGAGATGGGTAACCTATTTCGAACACTAAAGTTGAATAAGGAACCAAAGTTCAAGCCCTCATCCAACTTGGTAAATAAAACCCGATCAACCCCCATAGAGGAAAATTGGTGATACGTAGCGGTAAATAATTTTTCCTGTGCGGTCACACTGAGAACCAAATGAGTTTCCACCCCTCCCACAGCATCAAAGACTTCCTTCAACTGTCGAGAGTAGTCTTTATCCTGATGTGACCGGCCGGTAGTATCAATGAGAATAAGATCTTTATCCTTATGATTGGCGATAATTTGGCGTAATTCTTCCTTTCCTCCAGCTACTTCCACAGGGACTTCCATGATCTCCCCATAAATCCTCAGTTGGTCCACAGCGCCCAGCCGGTAAGTATCCAAGGAGACTATTGCTACCTTTTTCCCACGGCGAAGGGCGTATTCCGCTGCAATTTTTGCAACTGTAGTGGTCTTTCCTACTCCCGTAGGTCCAACAAATGCGACAATTTTAGGCCCATTAATATTTAGATCAATCTCTCCCTTACAGGGAAGAACCCTTTTCATCAAATTCATGACCTTTAACGATTCATTGTGAGAATCGGCACTCTGCTCCGAGTTTTGTTCCAAGGCTTTTTTCAATATTTTCGATGCCAGTTTTTCATCCAGTCCACCTTCAACCAAACGGGAAAAAGTATCAAATTGGTGCGGCATGAGACCCATTGATTGCGCCCGATCGGTTTGGCTGAGAAGACTGAAGATTAGAGATTTCAAGTCGGCATCCTTATTTTCCGGCTTATCTTCAACCTGTATTTCAGGTTCAACGACCGGGGCAGCAAATTCAACCGCCGCAGTGATTTCCACTCGAGTTGCTTCCTTTTTCCCAGCTATGGGTGATGGGGGCTTGATAGAACGGGTACTCAATATAAGAGCATCCGCACCCAGTTCCTGTTTAACCTCTTGTAAGGCGATAGAGTAATTACTCGCCGTAAACTTTCTAATTCGCATTTAAATTCACAATACCCAAGGTTTTAATTTGCACGGAGGGCGCGACCTCACTGTGCGAGATAATAATCAGGTCAGGAATAAAACGTTCCGTAAATTTCCGGATATGCATTCTCAGCCCTGGGGAAGCCAGCAATACTGGCGCTGTATCAATTGTCGGAGTAACTTTTTCAATCATCTCTTTAAGGCGGGTCAAGAAGCGTTCCGCCACATTCGGCTCAAGGGCCAAAAATGCCCCCGAATCAGATTTCTGGATAGAGCCTTCGATAATATCCTCAATTCCTCTGTCCAGAGTCATGACCGAAAGTGTTCCGTCAGTGGATTGATATTGCTTGGTGATCGGCCTGGCCAATCCTTGACGAACATACTCTGTCAAGACATCAGGGTCCTGAGTCACTGAAGCATAATCGGAGAGTTTTTCCAGAATGGTTCTAAGGTCACGAATAGAAAGTTGTTCCCTGAGAAGATTTTGAAAGACTCGTTGAACTTTACCCAAACTCAAGGCATTAGGAATAAGCTCTTCAACCACCTTAGGATTGGTTTCCTTGAATTTATCCAAAAGTGCCTGGCTCTCCTGCCGACCCATAAGCTCATAGGCGTGTCGTTTGATCGTCTCTTTTATATGAGTGGTAATAACCGTTGCAGGATCCACCACCGTGTAACCGGCCACTTGAGCCTCCTGTTTTTTATTGCTAGGAATCCAGACAGCAGGCAGTCCAAAAGTAGGTTCAGTCGTTTTTACACCTTCAATTTCCCGGTCCGTTGTTCCCGGATTCATTGCCAATATCCTTCCCATCATGATGGAACCATGGGCGACATCCACCCCTTTAATGAGAACTGCGTATTCATTCGACTTCAATTGCAGGTTATCCCTGATATGCAAAGGCGGAACAATGAAACCCATTTCCAGGGCAAACTGTCTGCGAATAGATTTGATTCTTTCTAAAAGTTCTCCATTTCGGTCTGCATCAACAAGAGGGATCAATTCATAACCCACTTCCAATTCCATGATATCAAGAGGAAGAATGGACTCCACTTTTTCTGGTAACGGAACCTTGGCCTCATTTTCTTTTTTACGAAGTTGTAACTGTTCAACTTTCAAATTGTTTTGCATCTTGTAATAGGCAATAAATCCAGCCAGCAGAGACATTAAAATAAATGGAAAATGAGGTAGCCCTGGAATCAGACCAAAGAAAAACAAAATACCTGATGCAATGATGAACGCATAAGGCTGATCCAGCAACTGCTTGATCAATTCACCGGGCAGGTTCTTGTCCGATACAGCCCGAGTCACTACAAGGCCTGCAGCAGTAGAAACCACCAATGCGGGTAATTGAGTAACTAAACCATCTCCGATCGTCAATAGCGTATAGACTTGAGCCGCTTCACTTGCTTCCATTCCCTGCTGAAACACGCCAATAGCAAAGCCACCCAGGATATTAACCAGAGTTATAAGAATACCTGCGATCGCATCACCTCGCACAAAGCGAATCGAACCATCCATGGATCCGTAAAAATCCGCTTCACGCTCAAGGTTTCTCCTGCGTGTTCGGGCTTCCTGCTCGTTAATCAGACCGGCATTCAAGTCAGCGTCAATACTCATCTGCTTACCGGGGATAGCATCTAATGTGAAACGGGCGGCAACTTCAGAAGTACGTACAGAACCTTTGGTAATAACAATAAAGTTAATCATTACCAAAATTATGAAAATAACAGTACCGACCACATAATTACCGCCAACAACAAACGACCCAAAAGATTGAATCACCTGCCCCGCCGCTGCGGCACCTTGGTCTCCATTTAAAAGAATGATTCGAGTCGAAGCAATGTTCAAAGAAAGCCGCAACAAAGTAATAATGAGCAAAAGAGAAGGGAATACAGAAAACTCCAGAGGAGAAATCATAAATACCGCTACCATGAGCACAATCAGTGAAAAAGTAAGACTGAAAGAAAGAAGTAAATCCAGCAACACAGTGGGAATAGGCATTACCATCACCCCAAGAACTGTAATAATTCCCAGCGCAACTAATAATTCCTGCGGTCTCTGCAATATAGAACTTATTCCACCCTTATTAGCCATGATCTCTACATTCAACCTTTCAAAATTTTGACACCGCCCAAAACTGAGCTAGGCACCCTAAACTACTTTAAATAAAGGACCTGGTAAAGTTAGGCCTGTTTTCGGGAAGTGAGAAAACCTCTCAAATCCTTTAATAACACTAGAAATGCAAGCTTCATACCTAAGCCCTCAAATTATATTAAAAATTTCTCAGGATATAATGGTTTGATAATGGCTTTTAAATAAAGTGCATCCAAAGGTTTTATAAAAAACACAGGAAACCTGCAGGTGAAGAAATATTTTGCCTGTCATTTTAAGTGTCTGATGCTCGACCATTTACAATACTACCCGTCATGAAAAAGTTTCATTTCTATAAATTCGGCACGCTTCTGATTTTGCTCTTCCCCGCATACCCAGTATTCGGTAACTCGTTTTACAATTCGCTTCCTGACAATAAGCGCGAAGAAATAAAGATCATCGATAACCATACGGTAGAGGTCGGAATTGGCTCCGACAACCGTTCGGTCAGCTGTAACATTCTGGACGCGATACAGAGCATCCCATACGTTGGATCAGGCGGAAAACCAGCAACCGTATTTGTAAACAAAGAAAGGATATTTTTATTCCACAACAAATCGTATACCTGGGACCGGGAGAGTAAATACCGAGTGCGATTGACAACGAAGTACATTCGAGAGTTTGGAAACATCCGCATCCACGTACCGAAAGAAGGGGCCACATTGATGGAGGAAGTGCAGCCAGCCGCCTCTACGCTTTCTTCCTCATATCATCAGAACCTTCCGCAAAACATAAAGGAGGAGATCACCATCATTGATGAAAACATGGTCGAGGTTGCAATCGGCCCCGATGACCGTTCTATCAGCACCACCCTCCTTCATGCGGTAAAAAGCATTCCATCGGTGAAAGAACATGTGGAGCCAAATCATGTGTTCGTCAATGACGAACCGGTCCACCATATTAGAAAAGGGATATACGCCTGGGATGCAGAAGGGAAAAATCCAGTTAAATTGGCAACAAAATATGTTCAAAGTTTCGGTAACATTAAAATCCACATTATCGATGAAAAAACTCTTTCCAACTTTGATGATGAAACCGAGCCTGGGGCATCAAAAGAACCGATCGACTCGCCGGAACCTAGAACTTTACCTACCGCAGATCCTAATGAAAAAATTGAAAAGGAAATTCAGGGTGAAGTTTTTACCCAAAAAAAGCAAACTCCAGAACCCGAGATCATAGAACCTCCTTCGATTGTGGACGAGAAATCATTCACATCTCCAAAGCCTTCATCGCCCATCGAACCCAAAATAATTAAGACAGGAATTGTGAAAGGGTTCCGCCTCGCACAATTTGGCATGAGTGAGGAACAGGTAATCCAGGCGATAGAGGCTGACTCTGGTCTTCCAGAAAAAAGGGTCGAAAAGAGGAGAGACCCTGAATCAAGCCAACGAATTTTGACCCTTGCATCTCTGGCGCTGGATCCTGCTAATGGAAAAGCCCTGGTTCATTACTATCTTTCTTCGCCGGAGCAAACCCTGAATCGGGTCGATGTAATATGGGGCCATCCAGATCAGCCTAAAGTAGATCCAGCAATGCTGAAGAAGTCGGCCAAAAAATTCAAAGATTTGTTTACCCAATTCCGTCTACTGAAAACTCAGACCAAGGACCCCGTTACGGGTAAAGGGTCTTATCTTTTTTATGGAGTGGACACTATGGGAAATGGAATTAAAATGATGTGGGCTACCCCTTTAGATAAAAACTTCAAATCTATTCCCAAGTCAGAACCCGCGCTGAAACTCTCTTATTTTCTATCTCAAAAATAAATGGGAAAAACTATATGCGTGGACTAAGAGAAGTTTTTGAGTCTAAATACATAAGCCAGAATCTCCGCCACCGCCTTATATAGGCTGGCAGGGATTAATTGACCAACCTCTACTGTCTTGTTCAAAGTACGGGCCAAGGGTTTGTCTTCCACCAGGGGTATCCCATGCTCCTTGGCAATTTCCCTAATGCGCATGGCTATCGGGCCAACGCCTTTGGCAACCACCACAGGGGCAGCAGTTTTTTCAGGATCATACTTGATCGCAATAGAAATATGCGTGGGGTTGGTCACAATCACATCCGCATCGGGAACGGCCGACATCATACGTTTGCGAGCCATCTCCATTTGCACTGTTCGAATGCGCTGTTTAATTTGTGGATTACCATCCGTCTCTTTTCTTTCTTCTTTAACTTCCTGCTTGGTCATACGAAGATTTTCACGGTAGGTGAAACGTTGAAATGCAAAGTCGATAAGAGAAAGAAAAATCATAATTAACAAAACATTAAAAATGATTTCCAATGCAACAAATCCCATAAAAGAAAGGATCTGCCCCACCCCAAAGCCCATCAATGGGGGAATCTCTTTCCAATGTGACTTTATGACAAAGTAGGAAACAACCGAAATGATACCTACTTTAAAAAGGGATTTGAACAACTCCATCAAGGTGTTTTTAGAAAAAATTCGACCAAAACCTTTTAGCGGACTCAACTTGCTAAATTTTGGGATTAGAGGGTGTGTTGAAAAACGCAAACCTCCAATCTGAACCAGGTTGGACAAAACTCCTCCCATCATAACGAGTAGCAAAAAGGGGCCAATAACTTTCAAAAACCCTTTCATGGAGCTTGCAATGACTTCAAATAATGATTCCTGAGTTAATTGTATGGAGCCCGATTCAGCGATCATGGTGTACCAGGAACTCATCACATTGCGGGTACTTTGTTCACCCAGGGTCATAAAACCAATAAGAGCCGCAAGAAGAACGAACGAAGAGTTAATCTCACGACTATGGGCAAAATTACCCTTTTTCTCACTATCGGTAATACGTTTGGAGGATGGTTCTTCAGTTTTTTGGTCTTTATTGTCTTCGGCCATTATGCGCTCATAAGTTTATAGGGCTCGCAAAAATCCCATAAATTTCATAGGTAGCTCATACATTTGCTGTTGAACGAGAATGCTAAAAAATGACATCGACAAGCCGACCATTACCAGCCCCACTCCGATTTGCAATGGAAAACCTACAATGAAAACATTCATCTGAGGAACCGTTCTAGCCACCAGACCCAACCCAACACTTAGAAAAAACAGAATTGCCATGATCGGAGCCGCAATTTTCACAGCAGTCGTAAAGGTTCCCGAGAAAAGGTGAAGCATATACTCCGGAGTAATACTGCTAAAATCAACATCAGCTGGGTTTATGATAAAAAAACTTTCCACGATAGCCTGAAGAATAAAATGATGCGCATCAACAGCAAGAAAGATCAGGACGGCTAGAATGTTATGGAACTGTGCAGTAACAGACACCTGCGTTTCTGTTTGTGGGTCAATAACATTCACCACTCCAAAACCCATTTGAAAATCAACAACAGTTCCGGCAACCTGAACGGCCGCGAAAATAAGCCTTGCAATATAGGCAATACCCAAACCGATGGTCACATCAGCTATAAGAAAAACCGAAAGCTCTAAAATACCACGCGGATCGGGTAAAGGCCGGTCCTTCACTGATGGAAAAACTACAATTGAAATAAAGAGGATAAGTCCTACTTTCATGCTTGTAGGAATCTGGCGACTTCCTAAAATCGGAACAAAAAGGATTAATGCTCCGACTCGAAAAAACACATACATGAAGCTTTCAAACTCAGCATAATTGAGATTGAAAATATCCATTATTGAATATATTCAGGAAAATTAGTGAGAACGGTAGATGTAAAATTAATCATTAACTGCATCAACCATGGGAAAAACAACAGAACAGATAAAAATACAGCCAGGATTTTTGGGATGAAGGTCAAAGTCAATTCTTGAATTGAAGTTACCGCCTGGAAAATAGAAACTGCAAGACCTGTTATCAACCCAAACCCCAGCATGGGGGCGGATAAAAGCAGGGTAGTTTTAATGCTTTCCATTGCAAAATCTATAATAAATGCTTGAGTCATGTTTATTTATCCTCCAAAACTTCTGACCAATGAACCAACGGTTAAATACCAGCCATCCACCATCACGAACAGCATCAATTTAAATGGAAGAGAAATTAAAACTGGAGGAAGCATCATCATTCCCATAGATAAAAGTATGCTGGCTACGACCATGTCCAGAATTAGGAAAGGGATATAGATTAAAAATCCGATCTGAAAGGCCGTTTTTAATTCGCTTATAATAAAAGCTGGAATTAAAGACTGAATCTCTACCTCAGCATCGCTGGTGGATTGCCCTTCAGCCATATTCACAAATAACGAAAGATCTTTTTCTCGGGTTTGCTTTAACATAAAATTCTTAATAGGTGCCTCTGCCAGCTTTAGCGCATCCATTTGCGAAATTTCTTCATTCAAATAGGGTTGCAAAGCATTCTGATTGATCTCGCTCCAGGTCGGCCCCATCACAAACAATGTCAGGAACAGGCCTAACCCAATTAAAATCTGCGTTGGCGGGGTTTGTTGTGTTCCCATCGCCTGACGGAGAAAAGATAAAACAATTATGATCCGGGCAAAAGAGGTGGTCATAATCAGAATCGATGGAGCCAACGTCAAGATGGTGAGCAGAAATAGAATTTGTAAGGCGCTGGAAACTTTTCCAGGATCGTCTATATCCTCCATCCCTAATTGCAAAGAAGGAAGCGGGATCGCCTCAGCTTGTACAATCTCCCCAGCAAAAAACGCCAGCGCAATAAGAATCAAATAAAGGTTAAATTTTTTCATATTCATGCTCTGGCGCTTTTAAACCTTCCCATTTTCTGTTTAATCTGTTCCGTCACATCGGCTACAGATTTGTTTTTGTTCATTGGCTCAGGACCGGAAAACTTTTTCATAAAATTTGAAAACTGACCAGCCGTTTTACCTTCAGATGTTCGGACTGCTTCCGATTGGGTGCTCCCCATGTTCCAGTTCAGTCCACTCCCACCCTTACCGCCTCTGGATTTAATCTCATCTATTTTCTCCGGGTCGGTAATATTAGTAAGTAGAGAAATATTATTCTGGGACATTCCAAGTACTAGCACTTCATCCGCGACTTCAACCAAAACAATATTTTTTTTGGGCCCTAAATAACCACTCCCAAGAACATTAATCAGTTTCTCTCCACCTCCGAACATTGTGTTTTTCAGCACATATTTCTTGAAACCAAAAAACAGGAGGAACATGATTCCAAGAACAACGGAAAGCATCGAAACCATTTTCAAGCCAGAAGGGATTAATTCAATTGGCTTTCCAGTCGGTCGAGAATCCTTTAAAGAAAAACTCTTTCCATTTTTGTCCGAAGAATGTTTGTTTTTTTGTTTTTGTGCACCCGTTTCATTATCAGGTTTAGAACTTTGCTGAGCAGCTTTTCTAATTTGCTCCACGATCGGTTCAACCCCCATTCCTGCTCGAGTCACTTTTGGATACGGAACCTTTTCTACTTCTTCCGTTTTTGAGGTTTGAACAGGTGGTATTGCTGCTTTTGTTAATTCAGTGGAAGCTGAAACTTTCTTTTTATCCAATGCTCGAATTTTTTCAGAAGCTCGGGCCAAAAAATCAGCCAATTCATCTTCATTCATCAAGTCATGGTTAGCAGGTTCCACCCTTTCAATCTTTTTAGCAGTACTGAAGTTGGATACAGGCTCATTCTCATCAAGGCGGACAATCAGAAATCGCCCTTGCCGAGCGACATGAAATCGATCCTGAAGATCAATGGACTTATTCTTTTTAAGGAATCGAACCCTCAGGGTTTTCTCATCAAATTGAGCGGCAAATATCTTAGTGGTGGAAAAACTGTCAGCAGGAAAATATTTTTTTGCGGGCTTAATAAAAGCCGATGGGAAGTCAATTTGAACCGATTTGTCAAAAAATACCGGCTCCTTATAGTCACCAACTGGCTTCTCAAATTCAAACCGGATAATGAACCCATTGTCCACTTTACTGGTAACCACATTTTTCAAAGGATTAAGAGATTCCCATTTCACGGAAGCCCCGGCCATAGTGGTGAGAGAAAATAGAAGTATCCCAACCAGAATTTTTATTCCATGTTTCATTGTAAGTACCCTTACTTGTTTTAAGTTCCGTCAAAAAACCCGACAGGTTTTTCCTTAAAACAACAAATTGCAAGGGTTGTACCTAAATGAAATATATTTGAGGTAAATACAATTTTTTTAGGAATTTCTTTTGTTCAACAGGTAGGGAGTTGATGCCAACAGTATTTTTCTGGGCAGGAGTAATTCGAGGGGTTATTATAAAATCAGCCGCAAAGTTATCAATGCGGCTGATTTTATGACAGAGACTGCACGCGCTCCATGGGAGAAACGATATCCGTTAACCGCACACCAAACTTTTCGTTTACAACAACCACTTCACCACGGGCTACTAACTTCTGATTAACGAGAACTTCCAAAGGCTCACCCACCAGCTTAGTAAGTTCTATTACCGAGCCCTGCCCCAGTTGTAAGAGATCGTTGATCAACATTTTGCTTCGGCCCAACTCTACGGTAACGGTTAGAGGGATGTCGAGAATAAGGTCCAGGCTTTTGGTTTCGCCACCTGGAGCCCCGGATTCACTGACCTCATCCATACCTCCATCGTCGTCTCCTGAATCGATATCTTCGATATCTTCCAGCGCTTCAAAATCCTCTTTTGCGGATTCATCTTCCATAATCTTATCCTTCCCTTTCGATTACTTCAGTTATCTGTATAGCTTTGTTTCCTCGTGAAACGCCGGGAAAACCTTTAAACTTGGGGTTTTGCTCTACTTTCAAAGTTAGTGGGTCGGTGACATCATTTCCCAGAATAATTGTATCCCCCACCTTGTAGCCCATAAGATCCTGTGGAGTAATCTCCGTTGAGCCCAACTCAGTAATAATTTCCACTTCAGTGGTTAAAAGCTCTGTTCTGAGTCTGCGGACCCAAGCCTGATCCACCTCCATCTCCTCACTCTGGAACTGCGCTTTAAGTTTTGGAATCACCGGCTCAATGGCCGCATAGGGAAGACAAATTGTCAAAGTCCCGGAAATGTTTTCCATTTCGATTTCGAACAAGATGACCAATACGATATCGGTTGGAGGGACAATTGCCGCAAACTGAGGGTTAACTTCAGAACGAACAAAATTTGTGGTTACCGTATGCACAGGCCGCCAGGCTTTTTCCAGATCTTCCAAAACACTCAAGATAACACTCTTGGTCATTCTGATTTCAATAGCACTGAAATCCCGACCTGTGATCTTGGCTTCCTTTTCACCAGAGCCACCAAAAAAAGTATCAACTACCGCAAAAACCAATTTACTTTCTACAACGATCAATCCATGACCACGCAAAGGTTCCATACGGAAAATATGCAAACTGGATGGTACAGGAAGGGATCGTAGAAAATCACCAAACTTAATCGTATCTGTTGAAACCGTGCTGACATCCACGGATCGACGCATCAAGGTGGAAAACGTATTCCGGAACAACCGGGAAAACATTTGATTAATGATGTCCAGGGTTGGAAGGCGGCCACGAATGATTTTTTCCTGGCTAGTGAGATCATAAGGGACTATCCCGGAAACCTCTTCCGGTGCTTCATCCGTTTCTGTCTCAATATCGCCATCTCCGACACCTCTTAATAAGGCATCAACCTCTCCCTGTGATAGAACCTCACTCATAACTAATCAACGCCTATGAATTAAACTTTAATATTGTATCACTGAATAATAAATTCAGTGAAATATGCATCTTTAACATGCCCTACCACCAGAAACCGATTCACACGGGTGGTAATCTCATCTTTGAGCTTGAACTTACCCTGGACGGAGTAGACATCTTCAAATGCCTTACTGCTCAACAGGACCAAAATAGAATCCATAACTTTATGGATATTTTCTTTTATCTCTACATGTACTTCCGGAGTACTCAACTCCAGAGAAATTGTAACTTTAAGAAAACGTTTGCCTTCGCTACCGGCCAAATTGACAACAAATGGATCCAGCGGAAACATAACACCCAAGTTAAGATCTTCCTCAACCTCTGCTTCCTCTTCAGCTTTCTCCCCTTCAGCCGGAACTTCTTCAACTGGCTTTTCCTGAAAAAAGTTGATGTAGGCATAATAGCCACCCCCACCCAATACAAGCAGACCAACTATAATACCAATGATCATGCCTATCGGTTTTTTTCCACCAGTCGCTTCCGCGGCTTCAAGTTCTTCTAGTATGTCCTCGTCTTCTGCCATTATTCGCTCTCCTGCCCCTGATCAACCAAAATAGTAATTTAAACCTTAAATTTCAGAGACTTATTTGTTTTCTCTTAAATTTAGCAATTTATATGCCAAATAGGACTTCGCCAAGTCAAAAACAACAAAGCCATTAGTTTAAAAGGGGTTATAAGACTATCTGCTCGGGCTTCCCTCATCAAAATCAGGAATGTTTTTCCTCATTCAGTCATATTATTGACGTAATAATTGTGATACCAAAATCTATTTCAAAGTTTGAAGTCTGCTTTAAAACCAGTTTTGATGCATTTTGTAGCAGTTTCAAAAAGCTTTTGCTAACAAACCAAGCAATCCCACTCAATAAATATACCCCGATAGTTTAACCCAACGGCTAAAAAATTACACGTAAATAATTGTTTTTAAATTACTTAACTAGAACCCCCTCGACTCATAAAACTTGTTTTCTCATATTGGTATAAGAATTGAAAACCAAGTATAGGAAGTATATTAACCACCACCCCTATTTTACTTTATCTAGGAGATCGGGTTTTATGAAATTCAGAATTCAAGCGATTATGATCGCCCTAACTTTTTTATTCATATGCTTTCCTGCGATCGCGGGAGCTGAGGAAACCAGCAAAATCAGCTACCCAGACACCGCCTGGATACTGATCTCTTCAGCGCTAGTGATGCTCATGCTTCCTGGCCTGGCGCTGTTTTATGGTGGCATGGTGCGACGAAAAAACGTTTTAAGCACATTAATGCATAGTTTTATACCGCTTGGAGTCATTACCGTCCAATGGGTGCTGTTTGGCTATTCTTTAGCCTTTGGTAACGATATCGGACATTTTGTCGGAGACCTGAGCAAAGTGTTCTTTATGGGAATTGATTTTAAAACCCTTTCTGGCACCATTCCGGAATATTTGTTCAGTATGTTTCAGTTGATGTTTGCAATTATCACCGTCGCACTAATCAGTGGAGGAATAGCTGAGCGAGTAAGCTTTAAAGCTTATATCGCCTTCATCTTTATATGGTCCACCGTTGTTTATGATCCCATTTGCCATTGGGTTTGGGGTGGCGGATGGTTAGGCGATATGGGAGCTCTGGATTTTGCAGGTGGGACCGTTGTCCATATTGCCTCAGGCACCGCCGCATTGGCTGCGGCCCTCGTTCTTAAATCTCGCAGAGGGTTTCCGGGAAAACTCATGATTCCTCACAGTCTTCCTCTTACTCTTCTAGGGGCAGGATTATTATGGTTCGGTTGGTTTGGGTTTAATGCGGGTAGCGCATTAGCCGCAGATGAATTAGCAGTTCTCGCTTTTACGAATACCCAAATTGCCACAGGAGCCGGACTCCTCGGCTGGCTTGTTGCTGAATATATCAAGGTGGGAAAAGCCAGTGCCCTCGGTGCGGCATCCGGAATTGTAGCCGGCCTGGTAGCAATCACTCCAGCCGCAGGATTTGTGGAACCCCTTTGGGCAATGGTAATCGGCTTCCTCGCAGGAATCATCTGTTTCTACGCTGTGATCATGAAAATAAAAGTCGGTTACGATGATTCCCTCGATGTTTTTGGAATCCATGCCGTGGGGGGTGCTTGGGGAGCTTTGGCTACCGGGTTATTCGTTACCATAGGGGGAACGGGGATGCTAACCGGCAATTTTAATCAGGTTTGGGTCCAATTAGTGGGCATTGGAGCTGCAGGAGCCTACTCTTTCGTCGTCACCTATATTCTGGTCGTAATTATTGATAAAACCATCGGCTTCAGGGTAAATGATGAAGACGAAGAAATGGGGCTGGATACCACCCAGCATGGAGAAACTGGATATAACCTGGTATAAAAGGTATAAATTTTTTCATAGGATTGCCCCTGGGGGTTATACCCCAGGGCAAACTTACATAAAGCCTTATAATGTTTGACTTTTATCCCCTTATAAGTTATTGTTTTCTTATACTTAAATATATTAGCTCAAAAATGACTGGCTTAGATTGGAAAGCCTCGAATTTTATATTTATTGCACTCAAAGATTAGAAAGGATTTAACCATGCGCAAAATAAACTCTCTCATTTCTAAAGCTGCCTTGGCACTGCTTCTTATGGCCAGTTTGGTTTTTACGGCTGATTTTAATACAGCGGCTTATGCAGAAGACCCAGAACTCATCAATCTTCCAGGTAGTTTTTCAGGTTCAATGGGATTTGTCACGGACTACAGGTTTCGTGGTGTCACCCAAACTGACGAAGAAATGGCCATTCAGGGGAGTTTTGACTGGGCCCATGAAAAAGGATATTACTTCGGTGTCTGGGGTTCCAATGTAGACTTTGGATCACAAGGTAATGGAAATACCGAGTTTGATATCTACGCAGGTGTAGCGCGGGAATACTATGGCATCACTTTCGATGTAGGCGGGATTTGGTACACCTACCCCGGTGCCACAAAAAATTTAGCGCTGGACTACGTCGAGCTTATGTTTGGTATGTCCCACGACTTTTCTTTGATTTCAACGGGTGTTTCTGCTTATTACAGCCCACAATTTACTAGCGCCAGCGGAGAAGCCATCTACATAAGTTTTGATGCAGAGGTGCCTCTGGCAAATCGCCTTGCCCTGACAGGCCATGTTGGGCATCAGTGGGTTGCGAAGGAAGACGCGATTACCAGGCCGGACACCGTTGATTGGAGCATAGGTGCTTCCTATGCCACTCACGGTTTCGATCTCAGCATTACTTATATTGACACGGATCTGACCACTACTGAATGCGCCGAAGGTTGTGACGGCGAGGCAGTCTTTGGAATTTCACGTAGTTTCTAGTATTCATTATACAAAGCCCGGTGGCCGGACGAAAGTCCGCACCGGGCTTTTTCTTTATGCGCCAAAGATATTGCAACCCACCTCGCAATTTTAAAGTTTAAATCTCCCGACATACCTTATAAGATATTAAAAGATCCTCTTAAAAATTTCTGACTCCTTTTAAAGTTTAAACCCATGCTAACGCAGGCCCAGAATCAAATCATTTATCTAATGTTCTTAAACGGAATCCTTTTTCTGGGCTTGAACTTCATTGCCTACTCCTTTATTTTTCCGGGACCAAAAGGTTCCAAACGTATCGGTTACTTATTTCTTGCCTGTGGCCTGTTAGCTTATTTGATTCAACTGATGTACCAGGGTTTGCTGGCATTGGACTATCCCCCCGATAATATTAGAGCTCTTTTATTGAGCGGATTTGTCATACCGGTCTTTTTTATTTCCCTGGCCTATTACCGGGTTAAACGAAATCGTATGGAAAAACCCGGGCCACGCCCGGTGGAAACGAGCAATGAACCCTAGAGCCGAGAGCACAATTGCCAGCAGAAATAAGCTATTGCACTTTGGGTCCAGCGCGAAAGGGGAAAGTCATGAAACCGATTGACTTGAGAAGCGACACCCTCACACAACCAACACCCGCCATGCGTGAAGCGATGGCCAATGCAGAAGTAGGGGATGATGTTTTCGAAGAAGACCCAACCCTTAAAAAACTGGAAGAACTGGCAGCCCAAAAAACAGGCAAAGAGTCGGCTCTTTTTGTTCCCAGCGGCACCATGGGGAACCTTATCAGCATTCTTAGCCATTGCCAGCGCGGGGACGAAATATTGTTGGGAGACCGAAGCCATATTTTCCTGCATGAAGTGGGGGGCATAGCCGCCTTGGGGGGAGTCCATCCAAGAATTATCCCCAACAATCCCGATGGCACCTTACTCCTGCCCCTGTTAGAACATTCGATAAGACCCTCAGATATCCATAACCCCCCTACCCGACTGATTTGCCTTGAGAACACCCATAATTTTTGCCAGGGCTCACCCCTTAACCCAGAGTATATGGATAGCGTAAGGGCTCTAGCCGCAAAATACGGGCTTAAAATTCACTTGGATGGAGCAAGGTTATTTAATGCCGCTGTAGCACAGGATATCAATGTGAAGGATCTGACACGACAGGCAGACTCAGTCATGTTTTGCCTGTCCAAGGGACTCTCCGCTCCAGTCGGTTCGCTCGTCTGTAGTAACCGTGATTTTATCCAGCGGGCCAGAAAATTCAGAAAAATGGTAGGAGGGGGAATGCGCCAGGCTGGGCATCTGGCCGCCGCAGGGCTGGTCGCATTGGAAAGCCTGGTCGAACGGTTAAAAGAAGATCATCAAAACACTCAGCTTCTGGCAGAGCAATTGGCATCTGTTGAGGGAATTGAACTGGACCCTGCTCAAGTAAAAACCAATATTATTTTTTTCAAACTAAAGCATTCCAAAATTGATGGAGAATCCTTTTTAAACCTGCTGGAAGAAAATTCCATTAAAATTCTCATGACCGATCCAGGTGTATTTCGGGCAGTCCTGCATCGGGAAATAAATCGGGAACAGGTTGAAACTATCGCTAAAACTGTCCGATCCATTTTAACCCTCTAGATAGGGGGGCTAGCGGTTGACAGGAAATTGAATTGCCACTACAATAACCAAAACCTTAAAGAATAGGAAAAACATGATTGAATTGGAAATGCAAGACACTCTTGAGTTGGTTCGCCAGGCACAAGATGTGGTAAAAAGCCGGTTTCTGCTATGCATTCTGGTAACACAAAGGATTCATCAACTTGAAAATGGCGCTCAGCCCACTATTGAAGTTGATCCCGAAGAATACGATTCTCCTAAAACTTTTTTTGAGCTGGCACTTAGAGAAATCATTGAAGGGAATATGGACCTGGAACAAGTTACCGAAGAAGAATAATCCCCCCTTTCTACTTTTAAACCCCAACAAAATATTTCTGGTAAAAACAGATTCTGTCTCGCAGTTCATAAGTTAAAGAACTGGTTCTGCGAGACTTGCAGGGTGAGGTAATACTTTTAAACATCACTGCCTCTCAAGCATATCTATGTTCAAGACAAAAAAAAAGCCCGCCGAATAATCGGCGGGCTTTTCTTATAGAACTAATGATGACTATTTGGGAAGCTCGTCACGCTTAACTTTCCCTTCATCATACATTTTACGTGTACGTTTCGTCATCCATACCAACCACCCTTGGAACACGACAAAAATAGCCGCTATGATAGGAGGCATATAGTAAAGAGACGCCGGCAGAGCCGGTTTCAGAATGGTGTAGTACCAGGTAGAGATGGCGTTATGCTCATCTTTTTCCTTGTCTCTACCCGACCATTGCATAAAGGCCACCGGAATGAACTGCTCGGTCGGAATCTGAACATCAAATTCACCCTCCGTAGCAAGATCCCGTTTAAACATGATTTTCACACGGCCTTGATGGTAGATAGAGTCCACAACCTGCACCTTAGCTTCTGATTCTTTGGCTTGCAGAGCGTCAAAACCAAAACCTACAGTTTCTTCCACACTCACGTCCAACTGATAGCCCTTTTCATTGGGGGCAGCGGTCGCACTGTAGTCCTTAGGTGTGAAACTTGCCTTCCAGATATCAACCGGCTTTTTGGAGTCACCCATAATAAAATAGGGTTTTTCCGCACCGAACAGATCCTGAAGTTTAGCCGGCCATTGAATCGCTACCGCATCCGGATACTCTGGATCATCGGTCATAAAGCGCAAATGGTATTCGACCAGGTAGTAAACCGCGTTCTCTTCAGCACTCCAACGGGAAGTGACCCAGAGGTCGTCCGTCTTCGGATCGAAGTTTCGTTTACCACGGGTAATCTGACCCGCCATCGCGATATAATGCCTTTTTGGATTTTCCGCAATCTCTTCAGGTGGAGCAACGATCCTGGAGTCTGTATCCGGAGACTGCCAACTCGGGTCATCAATCTTTGGTGACACAGGACCTTCCGTATAAACCGACTGAATCAGAAAATCTGGAATAGGCTTATTGGTCAGCGGATCAATATTCTTCCGAGGACAAAGTGAGTTAACGAACGCCGCAATTTTCCAACGGTCTTCAACTGTGATCTGCTCTCTGAAGTTCGGCATGGGTGTGCCATTCAATCCGGTAGAAATCGTACGAACTACATTAAAAGGATTGAAAGCATCCCGACGTGAACCACGAAAGTTCCAGCACTGTGTCCAGTCTGCCGCTACGATTGGGAAACCCCAGTCGTCTTTCATGGTTGGGTTACCATCACCACGGCCTTCACCACCATGACACTCGAAACATTTATTTTTAATAAATATTTCTTTACCCGCGTCAACGTCAGCCTGAGGAATGCCCAAGTGATACGGACCCTTTGTTCCCCACGGGTTAGTACCAAAATCCATTATATTGACTTCTTCGTCTTCGGTATCGTTAAAATCCCGATCCTGGATCAGGGTTTTAACAAAGTTCACTACCGCAACGATCTCGTCTTGCCCTAAAAATTCACCCCAGGCAGGCATTGCCGAGCCTGGAAGTCCATTTTTAACGGTTTTGATTAAATCTGCTTCCAGAGGAAGTTCACCAGAATCCGTGGTGCGGATCTTAAACGTTCCCTGAATGAAGTTTCTGGGCCGGGTAAACAAGCGGTCTGCAGAAGGGCCATCTCCGCCCCCTTCAACCCCGTGGCACCAGACGCATCTTTTAAAATAGACCTTTTTACCTTTTTCCAGCAGGTCCTTCTTGATCGCATCCGGCGCCTGTTGAGCCAAGGCGGTACCCGGTACTACGATCAACGCCACAGCCAGAAAAGAAAAGATCAGGCGTTTGATATAGTTATTATTCTTATTCATGTTCATTCCCATATGTTTTAGGTTATTTAGTAACCGAAAGTTCATATTAATTGTTCTCAACCCTCAGAACCTTCTGTTCCGAATGTTCTTGGATGCCATCCCGTATACCAGTATTCAAACAGGATAACCTTCCAGATTTCATCCGTCTTCAAATGTTCCTCCCACGGAGGCATTGCTGAAGACCAAGGAGTCGACTCATTAGGCAACCCAGGGCCGCCTTTTGATACCCGCCAAAAGATGAAAGCTTCCTGCAACATGGCGATGGTTCCCGGATCAATAAAGTTCGCCGGGGTCGGGTTGAACACATGGGAGAACATGCCCAGTCCGTTCAACTGGTCACCATGACAATAGTGACAGTTCTGAAAGAAGATGGTTCCTCCCTCAGTCACATACTTCATGTACTCCGTTTTGTCCGCATCCAGAAACGGGAAACTGTCCTTATAGTTATCCTGTTCATCAACACGGAAAGGATTATTGGTAGACTCCAATGGATAAGTCTTGCCATGTACCTTTGTCGTAGCAGGCGGTGCGGGATGCACCGTCCTCAATTCCACCGGCTCCTGATAAGACGGATAGATGGAGTTATAGGTCGCAAAACCAACCAGAATCGGCATCGCGATCAACATAATAATCTGCGCAAACTTGTATTCACCAACAATGGTCTTAACGATAGGTTTCCTGAACTCTCTAAAAGTTTCAGGATCCTGACTGACGTACAGGAATGTACCAATCGACCACATCACCATATAAGTGATGAAAAGGGTCCATGGAATTGGCGGATACAATACAAATTTATAAAAATAGAAACCCAAAGACCAGACAAACAAAGCATTCATTGCAATTGGCGGCTTTAGTCTGAGGATTAGATTAGTAATAATTACATAGGCAACGAATAGTAAAAAGTATACATACCTATTCAATACCCAGCCGACCTCCTTCGGTGTGAAGATAGGAAAGATGGCGTTATGAAACACCGCCAGGCCGACAACAAATACCAAAAAACTAACAAGCGACTTATTCATTGTTGTCTCCTAATTAACTGCCAGCCGGTGCTTCGGTCTGACTAATAAAGTCTACAAGCTTGTCCATAGCTTGAACTGAAAGCTGCTCGGAGAAGGTTGTAGGCATTAAACCATCAGGGAAAGCCTCCCCTGCTTCTTCATTAAATACTACGTATGCGCCAGGATTCAAAATAGACTCCCGGACATACTCTTTGGTGTTAGTTGCTGTACCCTTGTAGTTGGGGTCTTTAATACGATTCGGAGCATTGGTTTTTTCATGCAGTTTTGGTCCCAATTCTCCGACCGCACCCTCAATACCAGGGATAGTGTGACAAAGCGGACAACCCAGTTTATTAATCATAGTTGGGATGTCTTCTTTACCCGTGACAAATATAGCCCCATCATCTTCTTCAACCACTTCAGCTATAGCACCACCGGTATTACCGGCATCATCCTGAGGCAAAGGAACCGTCACCGAAGCAAACTCACCCGGAGTGTCTTTGGATTGCAGATAAGCAATGACCGCATTGACTTCAACGCGGCTCAAGCTGATCGGCGGTTTGACGATAACCGGCATCGGGCTCTTCGTATCACCCGCACCACCGAAACCTTCAACCACGTAACAGGTCGGGCACATCATGGATTCCCTGATATAATCTTCACCAGTTAACTCATCCGGACCATGTTGGCGTCGATATTCTTCCGGGATCTCATCATACTTCCCCTTCACAATACCGGCGGCTGGTTCTGTTTCCCCGATTTTCATAGGCAAATTTTGATATCGCTCTTCTTTTACCCGATCGTGACTTCTTTTTTCAACACCGAACAGGTTCGGACATCGGCCCATATGATCCGCTGGATCAAAACCATGACAGAGAGGACACTGGCCCTTACCGATTGATTTCTGACCTGCCACCTGCTTGGCACCGAAGATAATGACACGGCCCATTTCAGCAAATTCTTCCATGGTCACGTCACCCACAATGGCCGCTTCTTTCGGAGGCGGATCACTACGCTGTTGTGGCAACCAGTTGGTATACCCCGCGAGCGAAAGAGAAACTACCGTCCAGAAAAACATCCCTCTGATAATTGGAGGGGATTGACTTTCAATTTTATTGCTCTTGAAAAACATACCCCAAGTCAACAGCAATAAAACAACAACCCAAACATACGTTCCAAAGAAAAATGCCAACTGATCAGCCTGAACGAGATCGAACATATGGACCGTCATCAAAAAACACGCGAGCGCAAAGCCAGCAAATATTCCGCCCCATAGCGTCGTGTTTAACCCTTCTCTCTCTCTGCAAGCCTGAATCACATTGCCAAAAACATACAAACCGAAAACGGCAAACAGGATCGCAATAAACGAAAATAATATGTCATGTTGCTCTGGTAACATCTTTCTCCTCTCTCTCCTGATCCCTCAGATTACATTGGTACGGGGCTCCCCAAAAATAAGGGAGCCCCCCAAATAGTTAACAGTTATTGCTGTTGAGCCGGTACCGGAACACCTTCCGGAGCTTTTGCTACGGCCTTTTTACCGGTCAAACTACCCACCCAGAACACCACTACAAACTGAACCCAAACAAACAGGGTGTTAAAGGTAAGCATCTTACCCGCCTCACCAATCGTGAGCGTATAAGCATCAACAGAATTATCACGAACTACTTCCGTTACATGCCAGAACAAGCGAACCGCTGAACGGATGTAACCCATGAGCCCCATTAACCAAGTAAAGGAAATCGCCAAAAGGAAAATGGCGTAAGTTCCAACCTTGGATTGAGTACCCCATTGGATATCCCCATAGGATTCAGAATCCTTAAACATCGAGATATTAATGGCTGTACCCGCGAACAGGGTTGTCAGAGTAGTAGTTACCTGTGGAACAGAAAGCCCAACCCGCTGGTTAGCAGGGAGGAAATAACCATAAACACCCAAGAAAATGATGTTAAGAGCGGCGCCAACAAAGATAGCCGCGATCCAGCAGTTGCCGACCGTGGCCCAAGGCACCGTTATCTTCTTATTTGCCTTCTGGTATAGCAGAAAGCAGAGGATGGTAGTGGTAATCATCAGGTTGACCGCTGTGTTCTTGGCCGACATAACACCAAAGTGGCCCACCACCGGATGTTGCGCGCCACCCATTGCTTTCAACTCCGCCGGAGTCATAACAATGGTATGAGGAGTCATCCACATGGTGAAACAGCAGATCAGAAGAAGTATCATGTACTTACAATACTTCATATAACGGTGCGACCCCTTGACCCGCGCCATACCATTATGCAGATACGAGTTAGCACCGAAGAACAATAAACCGATCATTACCGCCTGAATGATGAACAACCAAGCCATGATGCCGCCCATCAAGGTAATCCCCATCTGCTGACGGAAAGCATAAACTTCCTTCATCAGCCAGTAACCCGCGAAAGGCAGAGGAATCAGACCGAAAATCGCGATAAACATCGCCACATAACAAACCCAATCATAATGAGCTCTTTCCTCTTCCGTCTTAGCGGTGAGGTAATGGTATGCAGCGTAAGCACCTACGATTCCACCACCAAATACAATGTTTCCGAGAATCCGGTGAACCCCAACTGGATTCCAGAGAGTGGAATGGATAACGTGCCAAATATTTCCAAGAAAACGCCCTTCCGAGTCAATTCCACCAGGAGCCTGCATGAAAGTGGCCCATGAATTGGCCAAATACATAAGGATCGTACCAATGAGATTGAGCAATACAGAAAGACTACAATGAACCCATTTCAGGAAGGGATCGCTACTCATCTTGTCCCAACCGTAGTAATAAACATACAGAACGCCAGATTCAGCCAGGAACATCAATGCATACACATGCATGACCGGGCGGAAAATGCCTGCCATATACTTAAAGAAACCCGGAAACAACGTGATGAACGTAAAGAGCAGAACACCACCGAGAATCGCGGTCCAGGAATAAGCGGTCAAGCTGACCTTCATCAAGTCATGCGCCAAACGATCATACTTGGCTGACATAACCGGATCTTCTTCCTTGGATCGAATTCCAATAAACTCGATGAGCATACAGAAAATCGGAACCGCAAGTACGAAGCTACCAAAATACAGATGCTGCTGATTGGCAACCCATAAGAGCATACGACTAGGAGCGAACTCATAGTTGTTATAATCCGACTCATCCAACTCCGGCGCAGGAAAACCACTCACTGGACCTTTCAGCGGATTGCCTTCCCAGTCCTTATAGAATACGTCCTGACTCCATTCGACTTCCGACTCGCCTTCACCCTCTGCGGCCTCTTCTTCAGCCAAAACTTCCTTGGCAAAAGCCTCTTCAGCAAATACCTGCTCTGCAAACGCCTCCTTGGCGATGGCATCACTGGTCATGCCCGGAACGAGATACATGGCCATCGCCAGTATCAGCCCCAATGAAAATGCTGTAATGCTACGTTTGTTTTTCCCCAACATGGCTTAACCTCCTTTTGGATCTGATCAGGATCCGTAGCTTAGTAATACAAAACTTTAAAAAGGTACCTAATATATTTATCAATCTAACTTTTCTAAACTGAACTTAATCCTAAATATTTTAAAAATCTCAATAATCCCACCGCCTGCGACAACGCCAGCACGAGTCTGAAACCGTCTAATTTTGCAGGCAAGAGAGCTTTACAAACCCCAATAACTCATGGTTTTACAGGGTTTACAGGCACTGAGCCACTACCAGATTTTGGGCGCATAAAGGCCCAAAATGATGGTGATTAAAACATAGCCTTCCTTGTGTGTCAAGACAAAATCGAACCTTGGAGCCCTGAAAATATAATGTTTTCACGTTTTTTTGTCAGCTCCGTGAATGCGCAATTTTACCGAATTTGCATGCGCCCCCAAATCCTCCATTTCAGCCAGTAATCTAACAGTTTCGTTACATTTTTCCAAAGCGGGCCGGGAATAGGAAATTAAGCTGGTCCGCTTGATAAAATCATACACCCCCAAGGGGGATGAAAAACGGGCAGTACCGCTGGTTGGCAATACATGATTAGGGCCGGCCAAATAGTCTCCTACCGCCTCCGGCGTGTAATGCCCTAAAAATACCGCACCGGCGTTCTGAATCTTGTCCACCCAATGGTCAGGGTCTTCCAGCGCCAACTCCAAATGCTCCGGGGCTAACCGATTAGCCAGGTCCACTGCCGCCTCAAGGGATTCCGTTACCAGCAGTCGGCACTGTGAGTTTAAGGATGCTTCCATTATAGACTGGCGACTCAGGGTGTTTTTCTGCTTTTCCAATTCGACCATCACCTCTCGGGCCAGCCCTTCTTCCGGGGTTACCAGGATCGGGACCGCTTCTTCATCATGTTCAGCCTGAGATAAAAGGTCAGCCGCTACATAAGCAGGATTAGCACTGCTATCAGCCACAATCAGAATTTCACTAGGACCGGCAATCATATCGATATCCACAATTCCGAATACAAGGCGTTTCGCCAGAGCCACATAAATATTACCCGGTCCGACTATCTTGTCTACACGAGGCAGGGTTTCGGTACCAAAAGCCATGGCGCCAACCCCCTGAGCACCCCCAACCTTATAAATTTCGCTGACTCCCGCTATGTCTGCCGCAACGAGAACATGCGGTCGAGTTTGTCCATCGGGAAACGGCGAGCACATGACAACGCGCTCCACCCCTGCCACTTTGGCCGGAATGGCATTCATCAGAACTGAAGATGGATAGGAAGCTTTACCACCTGGAACATAGATTCCCGCAATTGCAAGCGGCCTTACCATTTGGCCCAGAGTTATCCCCTCCTCCTCATAACGCCAGGACTCCTGCTTCTGACGCTCATGAAAACGCCGAATGCGTTTCTCCGCTTCCTGGAGTGCCGCAAGTTCTTTCGCGCTCACCCCTTCATAAGCCTGTTGAATCTCATCCGGTGTAACCCGCATCTGCTCCAGCGAAAGATTGTGGCGATCAAATCGATGCGTATATTCCAGAACTGCCGAGTCCCCTCTTTCCTTTACATCCTGCAATATTTTGCGGACCGTTTCATCGTGAGTAAACAAATCCATATTGGAACGATTTTCCAACGCCTCAATCACCGCCTGATAATCTGAATCTGTAAATTTGCAAAGCTTCATAGTTTCCTGTTCTGTTAAATGTATGGGCACCCAGACGGCCCAAAATAATTTCAGTGGTCCGACAAAATTTTGTCCAGCAACTTTCCTGTCTCACCGGCTTTTCCGAGTCCGGCCTGTTCGATGAGTTGTAAATGGGTCTTGAAGAATTTTAAGTCATCAGGGCCATCAATATCGTACCAGACCGGCAAAAGCTCCAGCTCTGCTTCATCCTGCATCAGGCGTTCACAGGTTTCCTGTAAGACCTTGTCCGTCCCCCAAGTCACGCCATCAAACACCTCGGTCAATTTCCCACGCATTCCGATCAGGTAGTAACCGCCATCGGTGCTAGGCCCTAAAACTATATCTTTATCCGAGCCAAGAGCCTGCTCAATATAGGAAACGGGGAGAGATGGGCTATCCGAGCCAATAATAACTGCCCTCTCATAACCTTCCTCAAAGCGATCTTGAATAGCCCGTCGCATTTTGTCTCCCAGGTTATTTCCCTCCTGAACAAAAAGTCCCATATCGGCACTCTGCGTTCCGGTAAAAAACCCCGATTCGTTCGAAGGAGAGACTCCTACAAACAAGTCTGCATTTCTTACTTGCCGGACTTTGTCAAGGCTGTCATGAAGAAAACAAGTATAGAGTTGCAGAATAGTTTCCTCATCCAGTAAGGAAGATAACCGGGTCTTCACCCTACCTAAAATGGGATCTCGAGCAAAAAGAATCATCGCATTGCCATGAGTTTTCGTCATCATCAGCTCTCGCCAAAAGATAACAAGGACTCATTCAGTCCGGAAAACAAGCTAGCTCTCCTAATCCACACCCATAAGAAGCGATAAATCGTTTGACTCAAACCACCAAACTCCATAAAATTCTCAAGTAACTTCAATTCCCGCAAAAAGGAACCCACCATCTTATACGATCTCGACGTTTCGCTATTCTACTGGATCAACCAGCATTTTCAATCCCCAATAATGCACGAGTTCATGGTGTTTATGACCATGAAAAACAACTTTTACCATTTAGGCATCGCCTGCGTAATAGCCATCCTTTTTGTTTACAGGATTAAAGGACTGGTCTTTCTAGTGACCGTAGGTGCAACCATCGCCCTCAACGATGCAAGTAGCCATTATATTCTTAAGGAAGGGATCGGCCGACTCAGGCCCTGTCATGTTTTGCCCGATCTGGAGATGGCATTCAGGTGCTCAAACAGTTTTTCTTTTCCTTCAAACCATGCCAGCAATACTTTTGCCGCCGCGACTCTGCTAAGCCTGTGTTTTCGTAACACAACTTTACTGGCTTTTGCCCTGGCACTGATAGTTTCATATTCAAGAGTGTACTTGAAAGTACATTACCCTTTTGATGTTTTAGGGGGAGCGCTCTACGGAAGTTTGGTAGGCTACCTGTGTTACCGCTACATCTATACCCGGATTTTAAAATTCATCAAACCCTGATTGCTATATCCTCTGGCCTCATGAACGCGCACAAAATATTAATTCTGAAGTTTAGCGCTTTGGGGGATGTGGTTCACACCCTTCCCGTAGCCGCAACCATTAGAAAGTCTCTGCCCAATGCCACCATTGTCTGGATGGTAGAAGAACGTTTTCAGGATATTTTGAAGGGCAACCCGGATATCGATCAGGTCATTCCCATCCGCACCAAAGTATGGCGCAAAAACTGGAACCGTCAATCGCTTAGTGAAATTCTGAAAACCATCAAAACCCTGCGTCAGCATAAGTTTGATCTAGTGCTCGATCTGCACGGGTTGATAAAAAGTGGCATCATTGCCAGGTTGAGTGGTGCCCCAGCCCGAGCCGGATTCCACAGAAATAATTGCAAAGAAAAAATCAACGCCCTGTTCACCAACCAAAAAAGCCCCTACACAGCAGGAGGAATCCATGTTGTGGATATGTACCTTGAGATTTTACAAACTGCATTGGGCAGCGTTGAAAAAACAAAACTTTTTCCTCTCCAGATTCCTGATGAAGCAGATAAAAAAATAGCCCGTTATTTTGACGAGGACCTGACCCACCGTCCTATTATCGGAATCAATCCGGGTGCGGGATTCGAAACCAAGCAATGGGAACTGGCACGCTTCGCAGAATTGGCTGACCGCATTTCCGCCGAACTGGGATACTCTGTATTGCTGACCTGGGGGCCGGGAGAAAAAACCAAGGCCCAGCAAATCTCCACCCATATGAAACAAAAATGCTGGATCGCTCCACCAACTTCAATTTTAGAATCTATTGGCCTGTACAAACGGATGACACTGCTGGTAAGCTGTGACTCAGGTCCACTTCACTTGGCAGCGGCGTTGGGCATCCCTACGGTTTCAATTTTTGGTCCCACCGACCCTGCACGTAATGGAGCCTATGGCGTGAATCACGCAACCGTTTATAAAGTGCTTTCATGCAGTTTTTGCTGGAAAAAAACTTGCCCACTGGGAACCAAAGAATGCATGAATAGAGTTACCAGCGATGAAGTGTTTGAGGCCGTGAAAAGTCATCAGAAAATTACAAACCAATTATCCTGAATTTTTCAGCATCACCAATCAAGGAGAATAATTATGGGAATTGATAAAGAACTTCTGGATATCCTGGTTTGCCCCAAGTGTAAGGGAGATCTTGAAATAAGCCAAAATGAAGACGGGTTAGTTTGTAAACCCTGCGCCCTGAAATACCCGATTAAAGATGATATTCCCATCATGCTTTTAGATGAAGCGCTTCCTTTTACAGTCCCATAGCCAACCCGATAAGTTCCCATTCTGCATCGCGGATGAACGGAACAAACCCCTTATAGCCTATCAATCTATGGCAAACCCATCCCTGCGCACGCTGGAAAAAAAAGCCAAACAAATGTTATGGAGCCTGGTGGGCGCATGCACGGGAAAAGCCCCCAATCCACCCAATCTGCCTCTGGACTTTACCAACATCAACAAGGTATTAGTCATACGCCCTGACCGACTGGGTGATGTAGTACTATCCACCCCGGTTTACGAAACCCTTAAAAAATCATTCCCGCATTTAAATATCAATGTCCTGGTAGAAAGTGCCCATGTAGGACTCCTGACAGACAATCCAAAAATTAGCAGGGTATTATCTTTCGATCCCAAACAACCTTTAGCTATCTTTCGCCAACTGAGGGATGAACATTTTGACCTGACGTTAACTCTCAATAAAAAATTCAGTGCCACCGCTACCTTTTTTGCTCTTTGTTCCGGTGCAAAAATCAGGGTCGGATATGATCATCCAGAAAATGCATGGGCCCATAACGTCCGAGTCCCTGTGGAAGGCCCACCTCAACATGAAAGCGACAATAACCTGGAACTTCTGCGAGCCCTGGGCATTCAGGAAATACAAACCCAGCCCAAGCTTTATTTCAATCCGGAAGAAACTCAAAAAGTTGTAGAACTTCTAAAAGAATTTCGCACCTCGTTGAACCAGCCCGTGGTGTTGGTCAAGTCCGGCACTCGTATCGCACAATGGGGTTGGCGGTGGGAGAAGTTTCAGGCCGTGATCGAACACTTACTGGAATCGAACCAGGCACAGGTCTGGTTGGTCAACGGACCCGGAGAGGAAGCCGAACTCAGAACAGCCATAGCCAACATGCCAAATAAACCTAAAATTCTTCCTCTACTCACCGCAAAAGAGCTTGCGCTTTTGATACAGGAATGCGATGTTTTACTTTGCAATCACACTGGCATCATGCACCTTGCCTCGGCAGTCGATAAACCGGTTTGCGTGATTTTTAAACATGGGGAAATTAAACGCTGGGGCCCCTTGAATGCCAATAGTATAGTACTGGAAGAAAGGTACGATGACTCTCTGTCCCCCGACACAGTCCTCAACACCCTGCAGGAAATGCTGAGCACCCAATAACTATTCCTTAAAGAAGGAAGAATCATGAACGAAGCACAAGAAGCAAAAGAGCTGAAAACTCCAGGAAAACCCGGATTGATCTTCGAGGAGCCCATTGTTTTTGAATTGGGTTCGCCGGGTCGAAAGGCTTATTCTCTGCCTTCCTGCGATGTGCCGGAAGTAGAAATTGAGACATTGCTCCCACCCGGAGAAATCCGCGAAGCCATTGATGATCTTCCAGAGCTATCAGAACTCGATGTCGTGCGCCATTTCACCCGGCTTTCACAATGGAATTTTAGCATCGACACCAATTTCTATCCATTGGGTTCCTGCACAATGAAATACAATCCGAAAATCAATGAGACGATGGCAAGGTTGCCCGGCTTCGCCCAGCATCATCCAATGACAACGGATGCAGATTCTCAGGGTAGCTTGCAGTTGATGTATGAGTTGCAGGAGTGCCTGAAAACCATCAGTGGGATGGATCACGCCAGTCTGCACCCAGCCGCCGGAGCCCAGGGCGAGTTTGCCGGCATGCTGATGATCAAGGCCTATCAGGAAGCACAAGGTAATCCCAGAAAAAAAGTATTACTGCCCGACTCTGCCCACGGCACCAATCCGGCCAGCGCCACACTATGTGGATACAAATCCGTTCAACTCCCATCGAATGCAGAAGGAACCATCGATGTCGCAAAACTTGAAGCGGCGATGGATGAAGAAACAGCGGCCATCATGCTGACCAATCCAAATACACTCGGAATGTTCGAGAAAGATATTTTAAAAATCACCGAGATTGTTCATAAAAAAGGAGGGCTGGTTTACTGCGACGGCGCAAACCTCAATGCTGTAATGGGTATCACAAAAATGGGAGACATGGGGATTGATGTGCTTCATATCAATCTGCATAAAACCTTTTCCACTCCACATGGCGGGGGCGGACCTGGCGCAGGCCCCGTATGCATTAAAGATATTCTTGAACCTTATCTCCCCGCTCCAATAGTGGAAAAAGCCGGATCAAAGTATCGCTTGAATGCAGACCGGCCTCAAAGTGTGGGCAGACTAAAATCGTTCAACGGCAATTTTGGCATGCTCTTGCGTGCCTATGCCTACATCCGCACACTTGGACCCGAAGGCATCCGGGAGGCAGCACAATCTGCGGTGCTCAACGCTAATTATATTCGCGCGAAGTTAAAAGACACATTCCATCTTCCCTTTAGCGGGGCCAGTCTGCACGAGTGTGTTTTCAATGATAAAGGCCAAGGCATCACCACGATGGATTTCGCCAAAGCGCTCATCGACCACGGGTTTCATCCTCCGACGGTTTATTTCCCACTAATTGTTAAAGGCGCGTTGATGATCGAACCCACCGAAACAGAATCGAAAGAGACACTCGACAACTTCATCGAAGCCATGCAATCCATCGCTAAAAAAGGCAAAGAAGACGCCGATAGTTTTCACGCCTCCCCAAGACTATCAAAAGTGTCGCGTCCCGATGAAGCTCAGGCGGCACGCAATCCCAAACTGCGCTGGCAGCCAGCGTGACGCGGGACTCAAATAAAACCAGAAAGCCTCACATGTAACTGTGACCGCAGTAATCCTCCTTGGTCTAATGGGCACTTTGCTAAAATATCAGGATTCCGATACAATAAAGCATGGTTATTCACCCAAAGAAAAAAACCGAAATGGAAACAGAACAGACGTTTGAGCTGATCGACAAGCTTTCCTTTTTTGATGGGTTTTCCAAAGAAGAAAAAAAGTATCTAACCACATTGAAAAGTCAGATCCTTAAATACCTGCCTTCCGATACCCTCATTACGGAGGGAGAGCTGGATTATTCTTTTTTCATACTCCTCAAAGGGGTAGTACGCATTGTCAAAAGCTACCCGAAGGAAATGCCCATCACCAAGCTCAAGGCCGGAGCCGTGTTTGGGGAAATCGCATTCGTTGCCCACCGTACCCGAACCACCAGTGTTATCGCTGATGGTGATGTCGTTGCTCTAAAGATCGACACTAGAAATATGGATGCCCTGAAGCCAGCCATTATAATCAAACTGAAAGATAAAATGATACAGATACTGGTGACGCGGCTCGAAGCCATGAACGAGAAGGCTGCCCAAAGTATTTAATCGGTAAAAACCCTGCCCTTATTAAAGTCAGGCTGCGCGCCCCCTATAGACATAACGCCGCCAAAGAGCAAAAATGCCCTCACGTCTACACTTCATCAAGAGATGCTGATAAAACTTTATGAACCTTCTTCGGCTGTCCACTTTGCTAATACTCCCGATTTCCGTTACAATAAATTTTAACCTTTCACCCATAGGCTTACCTGTATGGACCGAGAGCAAGCGTTGGAGCTGATTGAAAAGCTGTCTTTTTTTGATGATTTTTCTGATAAAGAAAAACATTTTCTCAGTACTCTGGGAAGCCAAATCTACAAATATCTGCCTTCCGATACCATTATCAAAGAAGGGGAAAAGGATTATTCTTTTTTCATACTGCTAAAAGGGGTGGTGGCTATAGTTAAAAGCAACCCTACAGAAAAGACCATCACAAAACTCAAGACCGGAGCCGTGTTTGGAGAAATTGGCTACGTTGCAAAACGCGAACGAACCACCAGCGTCATCGCAGATGGGGATGTCATTGCTCTAAAGTTCAACACTAAAGATATAGACTCCCTCAAGCCAGAGATTCCCACCAAATTAAAAAATAAATTGATTGAAATTCTAGTGACCCGACTGGAATCCATGAACGACCAAGTCACCCGGAATTATTAGTGGCGTACCGCCACGGGTAAAAGCTCAGGAAGAGTAGTTACCATTTGCCTGCCATGCTAATGGCCTTTCCACTTGGCGTTGATGGCGAGAGAGCCCATGCGGATACCACCCATTCTAAGGCTGGTCAAAAGATCAAGGGAAGGAAGGAAAAACACCCCGCGCGAAACCGGAGGACGGGAGACAGAGTCTCCATGCTCTTCTAACTCTGCGGGATTATTGCTGTAGGTCAAAGTATACCGGCCTAACCCCGATTCGGTCTTGCAAGGAAAACTGGTTTGATATTGCGTTGCATGGATATCATCTTCCCCCTGAAACCGTTGGGTGAAAACAAAACTGCTTTGCTCGGTATCGAGATTAGTAGCGCGATCGATCAAAATATTTTCTGTGGTCGGTTCAACATTCGTTGGAGTAAAACTCTCCGCCACAACTTCTTCAATCAGTTCCCCATCTTTTCCAAACATTTCGCGCACTTGATTGGCTATTTCCCGGTTCAAGTCCGCATGGTCAGAAGAAAAATAGAGCAGAATATCGCCTTCGGTTTCAGGAACGTCTTCCTCTTCTATTTCGGTTTCATCAAAAGCTCTAAACCCACCGGGAACTGGTTTGTCGGGCGTGAGCCAGATCCAGGACATCGGGCCGAAGCCGACCACTGCAAAGTGTTTCTCCTTGCCAGCAATTTCTGAGGCCATGCCGGGAGTTTGTGCGCCGATTCTCGCCACGTTCATGGTGACCAACGGCAGGTCTTCAAAATTATAAACCTGAATCAATGAATGTTTTTTTGGGGGACTCAACACCCCTTCCTGCGGTTGAATAAAACACCTCCAGAGAACTGAAATTCTTGTTCGTCTATAAAGAGAGTTAGGATTTATTTTGAATTAAAGATTTTGTATCTACCATAAAATCTTGGCTGGGGTCGACAAATTTCATTACGACACGATGGGTAACAGGTTCGGTTTCCAGAGCATCACAACGTAAAATTTCTGTCAGCATTTCATGCTTCTTCATTCCCTGACTCTGATGGATATCCAGGGCTACCAGACTTCCTGGAATCAGAGGATATGCCAGTTCCACCGATATTGCTTCCAGTGAGAGGTCAATGGTTTTGCACGCGACCCATTCTTCCATGACATACACGAATACAGCAATTTCCACCATTGAACGCGGTGATATTCTCTTATTACTTTCACTATTCATAAATTCAGATTCTCCGGCCATTCCAAATCATAATAAGGTTAAAAGTCCTTGCCTCTCTTTGGCTCCTGTTAAACTTCATTATCAGGGGTCCATGCCTAGTGGCGTTTTATCAAAACCTGCTCGAAATAGCAAAAAGCCTTTGCTAAGAACGAAAGTTTTGGAAACTGTGGGCTATTAGGGTTTGGGAAAGCTGAGGATTTCGTCGGTGAAATATCGCTTTTCACATTTGTCGACGCTGGATTTAACGAGGGAATGCTTGAACGCGCTGTCTATTCGAATCCATCGCTCGACCAAAGCTTCCTTTACTCCGCACGCGAGAATGGACTCTTTTAAAATTTTGGTACGCAAATCAAATAGCTCTTCGGTGATATACATATGCCGGTGGACCCTCTTCGGCAAGCCGCCGGAATAAATTTTTCCACCCCCCATATTGGAAACCATGAAATCGGTTTGCTGGTTTTCGATAAGCTTTTGCTCAATATGCAGAAAAAATTTCTTCAGCCAGGGATGTTCGTAAAGCTTGTCATAAAAAAGTTTATGTACTTTTTCCAAGACCGCCCTTCCACCCACATCCTGCAGCAGATTATTATCTTCCATCTTCTCTCTTTCCGAAATTCAGTGGTCGCCGGTCTTGCTTTGGGCCATCCCCATGAACCATGTTGAGAGCACCCATCAGGTATTCATCGTTTGGCTCAATCAACCTTGCTACCATATGATAAATTTCAGGGTTGGTTTCGTTAGGGTTGCTGTCGCAACGGAGTACTTCGGCCTGCACCTGATTTTTCTTCATCCACTCGCCATGTTCCAGCTCAATAGTGACTAACTCAGCCACTTGAAGCCGTTGCTGAACTTCCAGGGAAATTCCTTCCACTGAAAGATCAAGAACCTTGCAGTCCGACCAACTGCCTCCGGTCTGAATTTTAACGACCAGCTCTACTAACGAACGTGGAAAACCTCTCTTATCCTCTCCCATATCGCTCTCCCCATTTTGATCCGCATTGAATCAAGGCAATAGGAACAATTCACAGCGATTTTTACCACGCCTTCTCTAAAAAATCAAAAAACCTTTACCCATTATGGGTAAAGGTTTTGATTATCCGAACTCTATTTCCCCCTCGCTGAGTCAAGTGGGTAAAACTCATTAAGCAGAGAAAACTCTTTGTTCTTGAGCAAATGCCATGGCAAGCCGCACCCCTTGGAAACCTGAAGTACGAATACCGCCCTGGTGATTAACCCACGTAGCGGACTTTGCTGGCGGGCGTACGAGTATCCATATTTTTACCGCGTGAAGTATGGTCATCAATTTCTGCGGCACAACCAATCATCCTGCCGAACAGGAAGGTCGCAAAACTGGCGGACTCAATATCTTCTTCTTTCATCTTGCCGTCCTGGAAGTCAGACCAGACCACCTTAAGCAAAATAACAGCGATAACCGCATCGATATTTACGCAGTAAACATTTTTACTAACCTTGGTCTTGAACAAAGACTCAACCAGGCTATGGTAAAAATCCAGAAAAACGTTATTGATACCCTTTTCTTTAAAAAGGTCTCTCACAAAAACTTCCCGAGGATCGTAGTTAACATCTTTCCCTTTGAACACCGGGTGATTGACGCAGGGAAGTTTGGCGTAATCAAGATTGCCAATCGCTTTCTGCTGCTTTTTATAATCAGAGTATTTGTTTGCCACTTCCATTGCCATCGCATCGAGATCCAGTCCATGCCCGGTATCCGCGGCATCCTTAAGACCTTTTCCCTTAAAGTTTTCCAGCAGGAAAGCGGCGGCTTCATAACCGTTTCCACCATGGGCGAACCCGGTATGAGTGAGAAAACCGATGAAAGCCTTGTTCACCTGAACCCGTTGAGGCTGTTCGGGTCCATCGGCACTCACCGCTCCTTTGGAACCCTGAGCCGAGATGGTACCGGGTCCGTTAGTGATGATGAGTCCGAGCAATACCTGAAATTCATAGAGCTCGGATTCAGATGGCTGACGACCCAGAAGCGTGACAAACGCCGTCTTGGTAAAACTGTAATTGGGAATCAACTCTTCCAGCTTAACTCCAGCAATGCTGTCTTCCCCATGTCGGGAGGCAGGAGCTGATGCACCAACAATAGTGCTATAGATACGTGAGTACCAGGGCAAACGCGCCAGGGTAACTTTTGAAATCTTTTTAGTTCTTAAGGCTTCCCAACCGAGAGTGGCCCACACGGCTCCAAAGAGCGCATCGGTAGAGAGCTTGCCACCATTGGCTGCTGCAAAGTCCTGCACAAACTGGACAAAGACAGAGTAGCCCGCTTTATTGAGACATTCTGCCAGCTTTTTGGCACAAGCATCCTCTCCATCAGCAAGGAGAGCATCTTTATGCTTATCAGCTTCTTTCAACTGGGCGGCATAATCAAACTTCTCGCGCACATCGTTCATCTTGGTAAACTGAAACATTTCCGTCAGTGCTGCGGAAGCGTCCATGGCTTTTTGCACAATTTTTTTCCCGCAGATGGCAACCGCCGAGGACACCACAGTATTTGGCGAATTCCCATTTTCCCTTGAGGCTTCTGCTGCCGCCAGAGTGGCCTGACCATGCTGATTGACATACATGTTCAACACAATGTTGGCAATCTTTTCGCCATAATCACAGGTATAAACCCGGGTCAATGCATAGACCAGATTCGCTTCAAAGCTTTTAACAGAAGCATCAAGAATCGAAGTGCTATGAATTTTAGAAACCTGGGTTTTCGGATCCATCATGGAAGCACCGCTGGCATCCTTGAGCGTCTCTCGACGATGCTGTGCACCAACCATTTTATCCAGAGCTTCAATCTGTTGGTTGTAAGGCTCGGATGCCTCAACAATCGGGACATCCAGTTCAGAGGGTAACGACAGGCCTTGATTATTACCAAACCAGCTTTTCAAGTCCAAGCTTCCTTTAGGTGCAAAATCCGGCTTTTGTCCGTTAAGCTCCATGACCTTGCTAACGGCTTCCGGTATGTGGGCGATATTTGTCACCAATGCGCCTTTTTTCGAGAAAATCGGCTTTTGCGGGGTGTAAATACCATCCACACCAAAATAGTCCATGAACCATTGCTCTTTCGCCAGGGCATCGTCTCCGGAACCCGCCAGTGACCCGGCATGTCCGCACGCTTTGCTCAGCCTGGCTTTCCAACGCCCTACCACACAGGCAACGATGGGCTTATCTGATTTCAGACCGTGTTCATAATAACCACCCGGCTCACTGTACATAACTGCCACTTTCGAGCGATCATCATTGTCAAAGGCATGCAAAAACTCTTTCGCCCCATATTGGATATAAACATCCTTGCCGCTGGAAACCGAAGTAGTGGTGCCCCACCCTGCAGTGGTCAGATAAACTGCGATGGTAGTGGTGAAATTTCCTGAATTGGAGAACAAGGCTACGGTTCCCTTGACCAGAGACTCTTCCGGAGCGTTGCCACCCAGCGCACCGCCAAGGCGAACATGGTTCCAGGCATCCGCAAGGCCCAGACAGTTGCCGCCAAACAGGTCAACACCATTGGCCTGACAAATTGCACGCATAACGCGGGAATCTTTTACCGACACCTTCTCAGTCAGAATAATTGCTTTTTTTAGATCCGGATTTTCACGCACCGCTTCGGCGATCCCATCCTTCACACCGGAGGGTGGCAAATAGATCACAACGGTATTAAATTTATGACCGGCTTCCATACCCTCTTTAATAGAGTTGTAAACAGGAATCTTCCCGGTCTTGGTAGCAAGAGATTTGCCGGATTTTCCTGGTCCTGTTCCAAATACAATATTGCCGCCGGAATAATCGTTGCTGATAGGGGTTACTCCTGAGCTTTCTTTGCCCAAAATGTTTAAGACAACAACCCTGTCTTCTTTGACCGCCAGTTCAGACAAGGAGTTAATGCCACAGTAAAAGGGGAAATCTCCCACGCCTTGCTTATGCATTCAAACCTCCAAAACGAAAAACAATTTTAATAGATATTTAAAGTTCATTAAGTCCTGGGCCCGGCTGGTTTTACCTTCCGGAAACTCGAGACTTAGATTTTAAGTTTCGCTTTAATTTCATCCTTGCCGCCATTTTTCATCCACTCGTTAACTGCCAGAGTGTAATTGATCACCTCGGACATAGCACTGTCATGCCCGAAGAAACGGTAAGGAATTCCTAAAGAATCAAGAATATCTCGCAGGTAATTCATACCGCGAATAACATTCGGTCCGCCCCGGCCCACCACAACAAACAAGGGAGTCGGCCCATGAGTCTGGAAGAAATCTCGCAGTCCATCACCCATAGCTCGGAACGTTTCATAGATATCTGTGTTATTGGCTTTACCGCCGATGATGAAAAGCACATTGGATTGTGGCAACCAGTATTTGAAGCTGATTCTGGAAATATCGTGCATTTTTTCATACGGGGGATTACCGCCAAAATCGGAAGAGATAGTCGCGTCTTCACCCAGGAGTTCTGTGACCATGGCGTTAGCACCGCCACCAAAAGTTGGCGCAGTAATGGTGCCCTTATCATTCATGACAAATACGTCACTTTGCCCCTGATAGGTTCGCAGTTGATTGATCTCCTGTTCAAACTCAGAGTAGTCGGAGGCGAATAAATGCGAGGGAAGGTGCAAACGCTTCCAAGCCGGGTCATCCTGATCAAACGCGCATTTAAAGTCGCAAGCAATCGGGGCCAGACGTCCGCCTTTGCCGGGTTGCATGCGGATGGGATTAAGCTCCAGCATCATCATGCCGTAGTTGTTATAAAGATCCCAGAGTTTGGGCAGGTTCTGCACCAGCGGACTGATCACCGCAGGAGGTGCGCCAAGTTCCATCAAAGCATTGGAAACATGAAATGCTTTCAGTCCCGTCAAGGCATCAAACGGCACCACTTTCATTTTATCGTCCCCAAGTTCTTCAATATCAATTCCACCATGATGAGTGATGGTCATCACAGGACACCGATGCTCGGTGCTTTCAGAAATAGAAAAATAAACTTCAAAATCAGCAGTTACCGCACCTTCATAAGTCACACCGTCAGATTTTACTTTACTGAACCCATCGACATGCTCAGCAAAATAAAGGCGTTCCTTTTCCTTCAAGGCGTCGGAGATGTTGTCAACCCGACCCAATAAACCGGCCTTCCCCTTTTTACCAACCCCTCCTTTAAATAAAGGCTTGATAAAAACCTGACCGTGCCGCTTGATCATATCTTTGATTTCATCGACACTGAGTTCAGGACCTCGAACTTCTGAGTGAGGGTATTCTACGAGGTCCAACAGTTTACGCCCCCAAAGCATGCCAGTTATCTGCATCGTTTTCTCCTGCCTTCCAAAATAAAAAAGGGTTTTAAGTGTGAGAGTCTAAAGAATCAATAATTTAATGGAATTCTATCGGACTAAATTCCGGCTAAATTCATATATTTACTTAGTTTCAGGGTAATTCGAGGGTTGTATTGTAAGACATTTCAGTATTTTGTCAATAAAACATCTAACTGAAGCCTTAAAATACATCTTTAGGCAGGTAATCGGTACTTGGGACAGTCCCGCGCGTCCCATTTTTATGCGCTTGAAACTATGTACTAAGGATTCTGAGTAAATATCAAAAATATCCTTAGACCGCATTTGGGACGTTATTTCTTGGGTGTGATCCAAGTGACTATCATAGATATACTTGATATATACTTGTGATATACTTCTTTTTGAAAAATTCAGATCGGGCCTCGCTATATAAGGCAGAGACCCGACCTGTCTGTTAGTAGATGGCCTGTCAGTGTTGGTGCACTGATGGGCCTTTCTTTTTAGTTCTGCATCAGCTTATTAAGCAGATAAGCAGTGTCACTAATCTGTCTAATCTCTGACTCAACCTCGGATGGTGGGTGGCAGTTGCTCTCCGCCAACTCTGTCAACCTCACAGCGATCCTTTTGAGGTTATCCGCAGATTCTTTTAATACTTGTTGCTTTGGTACAGGTAAATGCATAGGCGTTCTCCATGTTGGTTATTATCCATTTTGCAACTAAGTAGTTGTAGCACAACACCCCCAACAGAAATTGAAATTCTTTTTTTAAAAACCTTTAAAGCCTATTTTTTCAAAAGGTTTCACCTGCAAACTTTATTTTCACAAGTCAGATGAGTTGCCTTGTGACCGGTACAAAACAGAAACTGGTCCCCTCTGACTACTTCCCCCAGCCTTATTGATGGAATCTCTTTACCCTTTAACCCTCATCCCTAACATCTCCTTCTCTACCTATAGCTGCTGCTCTTCTTTGCTCAACTTAAAAACATTCTATCGAACTATTTTTAGGGTTTTCATGTCCCATCCGCGTACCTGTCCCAATATCAAAGCTACCTAATAAGGTAATTTTTCCTTCGAGTTAGTATTATGACAAAAGGGAAAGCCCAACCCATAAAGGCCAGACTATCAAGTACTTTAGGAATTTTTACTACTGAGGAACAGTTCCTCATCAAGTTATTGCTTTGATATTTTGTCAATAATATCCTGAACGAAATATTGCAGGCAAAAATGGAAAGGAATTGCTTCCATTTAGAAGGAAAGCTTTGCATAAATCATCATTGCGAACAAAGTGAAGCAATCCAGCGAAACTCTGGATCGCCACGCCGCTTTGCGGCTCGCGATGACGACCCTGTTAGAGAAAAAGAATATCAAGGCCACCGGCGGCTCGCCGGTTTATTTCAATCGCTTTTTCAGCTCTTTGATGCGGAATTTTTCTTCATCGCGGGAGATAAAATTTCGGGAGGAATCGTATTCAAGCATGAGAATTTCAAAACGTAATGCAGATCGAACCGCTTCGAAGTAGTCTCGCCCCGGTTCGACTTTGAAGGTAACAACCCGGGTATTAAACTTATCCGGCTTGACTTGTTCCAGGAATCCACCAATGGTCTCAGGGGTGATTCCTCCGCCTACCGAAACGGGAATTTTTTTTCTTTGGATTTTCTTAACCGCCTTTACCACCTGAAACATGAGGTTTTCTGACCACCGGGGTGCCTTCATGGATTCCGACAGGTCACTACAGCCGATGGTAATCTCGTCAATATAATTCGCTTCTGGTGCAGAAAGAATTTCATCCAGTTGCCTGACAGCAGTTTCAGTTTCAATATTAATCTGTTTTTTCACCCGCTCAAATTGCATGGGGGTGGTGAAATCGCGCACCGCTGAAATAAAGTTTTCCAGACCATAAGGAGATTCCACCATAGGAGCGATCAAGCCATCAATGTTCATAGGGAGGAATTGTTTGATATCGTTCCGGGCATTGGGGCCGCCTATCTTAACCACCGCAGGCAAAATATTTCCTGCGGCCTCTACCCAATAGCCAACTTGCTCCATACTCATGGCAGCATCTTCAGTGGATAATTTAAGCCCACAAGCCCCAAACTCATTTTTTAATTCCAGGAAGGTGGACCGCAACCCTTTATCCGGCTTGACCGGAACCACCTTCAAAACCGATTTTTTGGGTTTCATTTACCGGTCTCCTTTACAGCGGAATATGACAGAAGGATCAATACGACCAATGGAACCACAACCTGTCAGAATCATGGCTTTTTTCAATTCATTCATCTTTTCCCTTAAATAAAAGGAAACGCCTTCTTGACCCGCTCCGAATGCGGCAATACAAACCGGTCGACCGATCATAACTGCATCGGCTCCCAATGCCAGCATTTTCAGGATATCGGTGCCTTCACGAATGCCTCCATCGACCAGCACTTTAACTCGGCCTCCTACTGCATTGGCAATTTCGGGCAGTACTTCCGCCGTTCCCGGCATATGGTCCATCACTCTTCCACCATGATTGGAAACAACAATAGCATCGGCCCCGGCTTCTATTGCCGCCAACGCTGATTCCACATTCATGATGCCTTTTAATATAAATGGGACTTTTACATGCGATTTCAGTTCCTGCAATTCAGAGATGGTTTTGGGTCCCACTGCCTGGCCCTTCAGGGTCATGGTTTTAAACGATGCAGCATCGATATCAATTCCAACGGCGATGGCTCCTGCATCTTCGGCAGCTTTGAAGCGTTTAATGATATCGAGATTGTACTCCCGAGGCTTAAAAATGGGGATTCCCAGTCCGCCCCGCTTTTTAATGGCTTCCAATCCGATCAAATACTTTTTAGGACTCGCCCCATCGCCCACCATTCCCAGCGTGCCGCATTCGAGACAACCATCAAGAATGGCATCGGCATATTCTCTCTCATCCATGCCTCCTGCCAAATTGGTTTCCATACCAGTGATGGGGGCTGCCAGAACGGGAAGAGCCAGTTTATGCCCAAACAGCTCCACCGAAGTTTCGGGAGCTTTTACTTCATGAATGGTTCTCAGATTAATCTGATAGCGAGCGAGTGCAGTCAGGTTTTCGGTAAAAGAGGTGCCGGTCCCAATTCCACCGATTCCCGGTACTTTTCCGGCACATTCTAATCCATCGCAAACTGTACAAGCTTTGCAGGCAATATAAAATTTCTTGCGGGCGTTGTTGCGAATGATGTCCCAGGTCAGATCATTCGCGGCACCCACTTCTATTTTCAGAATATCTCGAGCCAGATCGTTGATGCGAATGGCTTCTTCACGGGTATTTCCAACTGTGATCACATAACCCACCTTGCCCATATTGCTTCGGGGTTCTTCCGCCATGTCCCCAGCTTCTTTCATTAAAATAATTTCTTTGACCCCTTTAATTTTTCGGGCTTCTTCCACCCCACGAATGGATAGAATTTTCCCCGGTGGGGGAAGCAGAGACCGTTCAGCAGATACCAGTGAGGTTTTCGGTGTCAGGTCGGTAGGTTTTTCTCCCAAGGCAATCTGGATCGCCGCTTTATAAAGATTGACTCCCGTAGACAATGGATAGGTGTAGGCCGACATCCATCCTCCGCTCAAGCGGGCGGCAATCTCAACGATCTTCGGGCCATCAGGAGTTATTTTGATGTCACCTTTAGCAGCTCCAAGGTCAATCCCCAATGCAGAAATGGCTTGTTTAAAAACTTCAATGGCTTTTGCCTGTTGTTCCGCTGGTAATGCAGAAGGAAGCGTATGCCCAACTTCAACAAAATAAGGCGCTCGTTCAATGATTCTATCCGCAACCCCAGTAATATGGATGTCACCCTCAAATACCAAAGCATCCAGGCTCAACTCTGGACCGGCCATGAATTCTTCAAGAATCAGTTTTCCACTTATTGAGGCTTCTTTAGCCTCACGAAAAGCTGGGATGAGGTCATCATGACCTTCTATTTTTCGAACTCCGCGTGCGCCCATGTTATCGCAAGGCTTAATGACCAGCGGCAAGGGCATGTGCTTAACGGCCTCCTGACATTCGTCCAGAGTCCAGATAGGTCGAAATTTCGGAACCGGCACACCCTTTTCCTTCAACACCTGGCGCATTTTGATTTTGTCAGTAGCGCGCTCTGCTACCTCAAATGGAATTCCCGGTATGCCCAAGGCATCGGCTACTGCCGCCACCGTCTGAGATGCATCGGTTCCCACTGTCATCACTCCATCTAGCGCACAAGTACTATGGAATTGCTTAGCAGTGTTTACGGTAAGGTTGATATTGCGAGTGCTGACTTCAATCGGATAATCTGCCAAAAGCATGCCTTCTGCTTCTGGGTTATAGTCCGTCACCGCCACTTTCAACCCCATAGACTTGGCAGTCTTGATGGCAGGTACTTGAAAAACTCCACCCCCAATTATCAGCAAATGCTTGGGACGTTTAATAGGCATTCCCCATCCTTTTTTCCAGTTGGAAATATAATTAAACACACGATCTGACATAGTCTTAACGACATCTCAAATCATGACCTTTAACAATCCAACCCCAATATGGACCGAATTCTTGCATAATCCACAAGTTTTTTGAAAAAACCTGCAACTTAGGTCTATTCCAGGTAATAAGTTTTCAAAGTCTTGCCAAAAACCACCACTTTTTCGGAATGTAACGATGTTTCCACATCCCCCGAACGTTCCAAAACACGCTGAGTTTTAGGGCTCCCCAAATAAGGAATAAAGTACTGACCACTGTTGGAATAAAGACTTCCCGAATGGGTTTGCTCAATCAAGTTATTTTTGATCAGCCATTGAGCCATATTATCGGAGGCTCTAGCTTGCGCAACCTGATAGTTCACCGCAAAAATATTGGTCAAAACAAAAACTGCCACCGTTCCCCAACCGAGCACAGTGCGGTAATGTTTATGATTTTCTGTTTTATAAAAAACCAGGTAAAAGAAAATTATTGGAATCAAGAAAATCAGATATCTCTGGGCTGGGCGAGTGGTTGAACAGATCAATAAATAGGGAAGACATACCGTCAAAAGAAATCCTGCAACCGCATTTTTATTTTTGTTCCCGTCAACAAAACAATCAAAAATGAGAAAAACAAAACATATTCCTCCCAATCCCTTCATCAACAGAACCAGTGAGCCATTCATAATGCCATCCAACGGTCCGTAGTTCATCTCCCCGACCTGATAGCCCAAGAGATTTGTTTCCATCCACACTCCAAGCCCCAAACCCACCAGTAAAAAGAGCCACCATTTCTGCGGCCAGTTTTTTCTCACACTGAAAATGCTGACGAGGGCAAACGGCCCCAGTAATATGCCAAGATAACTGGCATACAGGGAAAAGTTTTTCAGCGAATTTCCAAGTCCAGGTACGAAGGGTTGGGAAACTGAATTCGGAATCAGAAAAAAACCGTGCAGGTTGTACATGGCCACCAGATACGTAAAAATCCCAAGCAACGGAAAGAGAAAAAATTTCCCGCATTTTTTTGCCCATTCCCCATTGAACTGACACTGGTTCTGACACCAAAAAATATACATAAAACCTGGTGCCATCAACAAGGCATGGTATTTGACGACTATTGCCAGCAAAAATATTGTCGGTGCCAGCCATCTACAAATGGGCCTTGTCTCACTTGTAAAAACCATGGCAAAGCTCAACAACAACAAACCTACCGGCAATACATCGGCCGTGGCTCGGCCTGAGAACAACCAAATCATTGGAGAAAAGGTAACCAGGGCGCACCATAAATGAAATTCTCGAATAGAGTTCGACTTCAAAGAAGACGTAAATATTGCTCCCGCACCCAAAATCGCCACTAAACCTGAAAGCGATGCCAGTCGATAACTCCAGAAACCTTCTGGTTCTCCCGTGAGAAAATGAAAAACCGTAGAGAACCACACGTACCCCAGTGGATTAGCCTGCATGGAAAAATAAGTAGACAAACCCTGCTTGGCTTCAGAATCCAGAACACTCTGAGTTGCAGTGGCAAATACATACTCCAAATTCACAAAGGGTGTATTGATATATAAGGCATGGAGAATTGCAGAAAGCGCGCTCCAAAAAATTAGAGCGGATAACACTGAACGATTCAAAATTTTAGAAGGAAGGTTCAAACAGTCGGGTGCATTTAGCGGTAAGTTATGATTTTAGTCCGAGTCAACACCTGTAATCTGGCAGGCGCAAAATTCAGATAATTCTGATAAACTGACTAGCGTAACGCTGGACTCAATGAGCAATGACTTAATTTAGCGAGCTACGAGCGATCTCGGCTTAATGAGTTCTTGCCCTGTCTCCCCCGGGCCTGACCCGGAAGCATACCCTATGATTTTGACCCGATTTGACTTACAAATCAAGTCTGCGACACAAATAACAACAAGTTTTCACTTTCTTAGACTTGTCGACAATGCCCATCTATAACAGTAATAGCCTGTGAAACATTCCCTGACCCGGCTGAGCACCTTCAATATTTTTGTTGTCATCGCTGGGATTATATTTCTCATTTATGCCAATGGATTGAACACACCCTTTCAGAGCGATGACGAGAGACATATTTACGGAACACCGCAAATAGCAAGTGTCGATCATTACACCAACCTGTCAAACATTGGTTATCGCCATATCAACGGCTTGAGTTTTGCGCTTAGTTACCAATGGGGTCAGGAGAATCCATTTGGCTACCATCTATTAAATATCCTGATCCATATTTGCGCCACTTTTCTGGTTTTCATCATCACTCGACTGACCATCGCAAAAGGAACGCCTTGGGGTGAAGACGCCGCTCTAAAAATAGCTCTGATTACCACCTTGCTATTTGGGCTCCACCCTATTCAAACAGAAACCGTTACCTATATCTCGGGTCGACCCGGTGGCCTGGCAGGATTTTTCTACTTTTTTTCCTTGTTACTGTTCATTCTCGGAAGCTTGAAAGATTGCAGAGCTCCCAGATCCATCCTCTATCTTTTATCCTTGGCAGGTTTTTTCCTGGCAGTCTTGAGCAAAGAAAGTGCCATCACCCTGCCAGTAATTATTATCATCTATGACTTATGCTTTATAAAAGGCCCAGATTGGTCATCATTTCGTTCACGGCTGGTGTTTTATTTGAGCTATCCCGCTCTTGCTGGAGCCGCGTTTTTCTTTTCTCCGCATGCGTTCAATACCATTGAAGGCTTTTTTCATAAAATCAATTTTCCTATTGGATTGGTACAACTGGATCTTCTCAAATATCCACTGAAATTATTCCTGTTCCCGATCAACCTGAACTTTGAGTACGATTTTCTGACCCAGGTATCCTGGCCCTCCCTATTGGCTTCCATTGCAATCATTCTCTTATGTGTTTTTATGGCTTTTAAAAAGTTCTACATTAAGAGCTCGGTTCTTACGTTCTGCGTCTTATGGTTTCCACTGACCATCGCTCCCACAAACTCTTTCATGTTACGCACCCACTTGTTCAGTGAACGAAATATGTATATTCCTTCATTCGGGCTCTGCCTGTTCCTTGCAGTCATCCTGTTCCTGATCGGATTCAAAAACAGAACACCTAAAGCAATATGGGGAACGGTTCTGATACTATTTATCTGCACTACTTTTTCAGCTCTGATCGTCAAAAGAAACCAGGCTTATGCTTCTCCATCCAGTCTCTGGGCCGACACCTTTAAGAAATCCCCTAACAAATTGAGTGTCGGTAAAGCCCTAAGCATTCATTACCTGATGGAAGAGGATTATGCCAACGCAGTAAAACCGCTAAAAGCCTTATTGAAGATTAACCCGAGGCTCTTTGACGTCCATCAAAACCTCGGTATTGCTTATAAAAGTCTTGGAAACTTTTCAGAAGCCGAAAAACATTTTAAAGAATCCATTCGTATTCAACCTATGGACCCTGCTTCACATTTCAACCTCGCCAGCTTGTATGGAAACCTGGGGAAATTTATTCAGGCAACTGAAGAATACGAACAAGCTGATACGCTATACAAAACCACGGGCAAGTATCACCCTGCCCCATTTTATTCTGACAAAGCCCGCGCCCATAACCAGGCCGGAATCCAACTGGGGCAATCGCAAAAGTTCGAGGAAGCCCTTATCCAGTTTAAGAAATCAGTCCAGCTAGACCCAAAACTCTTGTCTGCGCGATTCAACCTGGCGAAACTATTATTGGAATTCGAGAATGATTCAAAGAAGGCGGCAACTCACCTCAAGTCAGCGCTCGCACTCAACCCAACACCTCAACAAACCCAGGTCCTAAAAGACCTGTTAAACCAAATTGAAAAACCTTCACAAAAGTGAATTGATGCACCTCTTTGTGCCGGGACACGTTTATGCCAGTGACTTTTTGGATGAAAGCTCATAGAAAAAAATAAACGCCTTTAAAAAGAAGTAGATTTTTCAATTCTTTCCACTCCCAAATTCACCCGACTCCTATAAACAGATGACCCGCAGGCTTGACCGAAATAGCCCGCTCGTGTAGGTTGGGTTCTAAATCGGCATACCAAAATAAAAATAGACCGATATTGGGCAGAAACTACGCACCAACATCAAACTATAAGAGATTGGAGAACTTTTGGTCGCACTCGTTCACAGTGGAGCAGTTCTGGGAATTGACGGTTACCCCGTTGAAGTCGAAGTCAATCTCTCACAGGGCCTACCTGGAATGTCCATCGTCGGCTTGCCCGATGCGGCCGTCAAGGAAAGCAGTGATCGCGTCTCCGCCGCTATTCGCAATACCCAGTTGGCTTTGCCAGTAAGAAAAATCACTATCAACCTGGCTCCTGCCGACATCCGCAAAGAAGGTTCAGCTTTTGACCTCCCGATCGCTCTCGGTATCCTTTCGGCAGCAGGAATGATCGATAACGACCGACTAAAAAAACTGGTTATTCTAGGGGAGCTTTCTCTCGATGGCCGAGTCAAACCCATTCGCGGCGGACTGTCAATTACCGCTATGGCGAATGAAAATGGCATGGAAGGCGTTCTTCTACCTGCGCAAAATGCCGCCGAAGTTTCTGTGATCGAAGGCATTCCCATTTATCCGATAGAAACCCTGCCCCAAGCCCTGGAATTTTTGTGCGGGAATCTGGCGCTTCAGGCAGTGACTCCTGAAATCCAATCCGAGAGTCCACACGCCAAAGAATATGAGTTGGATTTTACCGACGTCAAAGGTCAACACCACGTTAAACGCGCCTTGGAGATCGCCGCCTCAGGCGGACACAATATTTTAATATCCAATATACCGGATTTTGGTCTGCTTACGACCCATAGCGGACATTCCCATAAAGAGTGAAAAATAGGTTTACTGTGCTAATACATCTCTAGCCAATTCCCTACCTTGATCCTGATTCAATTGACGACATGCATTAAATTCTTTAAGTTTCCTGAATTACTTAATACCAATGATCTTGTAGCTTCCCTCAGTTTGTAGTGTCACTACAACGTCATAGAGCCCCTTATTTTTCCAGTACCACCCATGGGAGCCATCAAAGGTAGCGGTAAAAGAGCCACGCACGGTCTTAGCAGTACTAATAGTATAACTTTCAAAATACCCTGTTGTATCGCCTTGAGGTTCTCCATGAAAATCAAAAAAGAGCAATTCGCCATCCTTTGTTGACCAACCATATCGCATGGCATCACCTTTTGATAAATAAAATTTATACTCCAACCCCTTTCCTGCCGGAATGCTAATATCCACGCTATTTTTTTGATCCGGTTGTCTCTGTTTAGCAGTATCAGCTTTAGGAATTGCAGCTTGGGCCGCCGGTACTTGACCTGACAACTGAATTAACCCCATCAATTTTCCTAAACCTGTTGGATCAGTCCCAAACTCAGCTGGTAATATCGCTACAAAAAAAATAAACACTGCTAATATCGCCGCAGAGGCCGTTGCCTTAAATAGCGTTTTTTTAGATTGGACAGTATGTTCCAATTCATGCTGTGCTTTTCCTGTATGTTCTAATTCAGTCATATCATTATCCTATGGTATGCCAAAAGTAACCAGTGAGCTGGTAAGCGACTAACATCATGCCACCACTCATCAAAAGCGAATTGGCTACAGTTGAGAATTGTAAAAAGCTCTTATGTCTACGCCAAAAACTAATTGCAATGAGAACTAGCGTCAACGCAAAGAATTGACCGAACTCTACGCCAACATTGAAGGCAATGAGATTTTCAAGTAAACCGTCATTGGGGATTTGAAATTCTTGTAATTTGGTAGCTAAGCCAAAACCGTGAAATAACCCAAAAATAAGAACAGCAAGTTTAGTATTAGGCTGGTAGTGGAATAAACGTTGAAAACCTCCTAAATTGTCAAAACCCTTATAGACCACAGAAAATCCAATAATGGCATCGATTAAATAGGGGTTAACAGCAATATTATTCAAGACACCAGACATCAAAGTGAGGCTATGTCCTATGGTAAATAAAGTGACATACACTAAGAC